>Ga0194115_10008161_pt1 | contig 10200 bp, 8 predicted proteins | sample TA2MahsurfametaG_3_FD_148656 | JGI IMG/M metagenome (GOLD analysis project Ga0194115, IMG submission 148656) | Freshwater microbial communities from Lake Tanganyika, Tanzania - TA2015002 Mahale S4 surface | ecosystem: Environmental > Aquatic > Freshwater > Lake | place: Tanzania: Lake Tanganyika... | reverse complement strand
AGTAGTTACTGTTGCATAAGATAAAGTAGACCCGTTGGTAGTTAAAAATCTACCACTATTTCCTGAAGGATTTGGAAGAATAAAAGCAGAAGATCCTGAGATAGTGCCATCAATAACAATATCAGTGACTGTTAAAGTGCCATTAGCAGTAATGCCACCAGCGGCAAGTGTAAAACCACCAAGTCCCTGAAGATCTCTAATAGAACCGAGTTTTAGCTGAGACATTTTATTATTCTACTGTTCCTAGTTTATTTATGCAAGTGGGATAAAAGAGAATTATAAAATAATCCTTCTGTATTCAAGGTATTATGATGAATATCATGCCATAAATTTTCTAGTTGTTGCTCTATTGTTGGTTTCGGTTTTGGTGCATATTTTGCTGCCAAATCATTTTCTTTTTGCACAACTTCGCACATTGCCTCTATCTGTGGTGCATATGGCGCCTGATACATCGGGTCATTTGGAAAACTGATTTTTGTTAAATCACCATCTTCCATAATAAACGATCTTCCATTAGAGAGGCGTCGAATTGCCTCTGCTTTCACATCATCAGAAAACATATTAACCTCTAACTTCAACTGCAATTAAACTAGAAATACTTCTCATATCATTAGACTGTCTATCATTAATATATAAATTTCGGACGCCACCACCCCAGGAAGCACTTGCACCAACTGAATATGTGCAAGGTGTTGTAGTATTAGGCATATCCATATACATGAATGTGGCATGATACATATGGTCTTCAGTATCATGCCCATCATAAACAGTGGCAACACTACCACTACTCACGTTAGTATTACCACTAAGGTTTGTTGTAAGAATACTATTATTTCTTAAAAATCCAAATGTAGTAACATGTCTTTGATTAGAAGCAATACTAGCTAATAAAAGAATCTTGGAATTAGTATGTGTTGGTTGAAGTGTAACTTCTAATGATGGAATTGCAGTTAAGTTATCAGAAAAAATCAAATAACGAGTTGGGGGAGTTTGAGCATATCTTAATTGTAAAACGCGACCTTCACCAACATCATTATCTTCACCACCTAAAAGAAACCAGGTAGCACCGTTTTCGATAGTTACTGTAAATCCATTATTAATTTGCACTGGACCAGCAGTAAATCCATTAGTAAACTCTGTGCCACCATTTGCTACTGGTCCAATAGTAATATTTTCTTTAATCTGGGGACCATTAGTACGAATAATAGAATCCTCACCTACAGCAGGACCACCCCCGCCAACATCATCCCAACCAGGAACACCTGCAGCAGCATCTGCTAAGTAGATTTGTGCCATATCTTCGGTGGTATTATACACCAAAGTGCCATATGGTGGTATGCCTAGAGCATTAATTTGCGTCTGATTGAGAGCAGGCAAATTGACTTGCTCTGTAACCTTTAGAGCAGTTACCAGTGCTCTTGTTACAGCATCAATCTGATTTCCTATGATTTTGGTAGCCATTTGACGCCTCTATTCGTTTAACTATTTATTTTTTAAATGACCAACTCACGAATCTGCACAACATCTCCATTCTGGGGAAGTGTGCTGATTGAAAAATCAACAGCATTAGACGTAACAGTATAGTCTATACCTGGGCGCTGACAAATACCATTTAAGAATACTAAAATTGAATAAGCAGTATGCCCTGGTGAAATAGCAAATGATGTAGTAGTTCCATTACCAGTATACATTACACCATTATTACCGTTATTAACACCAGTTGCTAGAGAATACTTATCTGCACAACCATATCTACCAGTCACATCAATATTACCAGTTACTGATACATTACCACTAATTTTCATTCTATTATTAGCATCAGGTGCTATGCCTATACCATAATTGGTCACACCTGAGAATCTATTTGATGTAATAGGTCCAGTGTCACTTAATCCCCACTTATACCAAGTACCCGAATCATAAATCCAACCTAAGAAAGTGCCAGGAGTCCACTCAATGTTATAACAAATATCTCCAGTGTTAAATGCTAGACCAGGTGGAAATTCAGGATTACCATTGTTATCCGCATTTGCCATGAGGATATTTCTAAGCACTGTGCCATCTTCATTTGATAATGTAAAGTTAACAGTTTGGATTGTATTTTGGGACGTGATTTTCTTTTGGAATGTTACAGGTCCAGAGAATACAGATTCTAATTGGTTAGATGCACCACCAATAACTGTTAATTTATCAGTTAACACTAATTCTGAGAATGTTTCAATAGTTGAGCCCTCTTCACCTAGCACATTAAGTTGTGCAATATCTTCATTAGTAATTTGACCCGTAACTGGGTTAATAACTTGGTTACCAACAAACAACTCTCCATCACTATTGACACCAGAATAATATGCAACTCCAGACCCTTCTCGCAATGCTTGCGAAAGTCTTGTTGCTGCTGGAGATAGAACTTCAACCTGAGTAGATGGGAATGCCGTTGAATAGTTACCAGGACCGAATCCAAGATATTCAAAAGTATGTCCACCAGCACGAAGAATCGAATAACGACGTAATTCAACTAAAATTGGTTGGACAGAAGTATCAGCATTTAATTTGAGAGGAATCTTTCTATCTTCAGCTTCTCCTAATCTTGAAGTAACTACGATACCATTCAATACGTTAGATGTTGTATTGTATCCGAGATTATTATTACTTTCTAGTAAGAAATATTGTGATGTCTCTTTAGTGATTGACCTTAAATTATCATTATTTGGAGTTGGTGATGCACCATCAGTGGTGAAAACTTCACCAATAGTTTGGTTATCAGCGATTGATACTGCTGCTAATGGGTCGCTTACTGGATTATCTCTATCGAATGCAGGATAAAGGTCAACAGTATTCTGAGAGAAGGAGAAATCATTAAAATTTGAAGTCGATGGCGTAACTGAAGCATTAAGAAGTGTCAGATAGTAAATACCATCTTGCACACCTCGAATAAACTCTTGATATACTTCTTTTGCATAAATGTAATATATCTTACCATACTTAGGAGAGTTAGTTTCAGAAGATCTTGGTTGGATTACAAAACCAGTAATAGGTTCTCTAGGTACTGGGAAGGCATCTTTATTCAAGACATAGCGATAACGATAAATTCGGTCAACCAAGTTACGAGCATCGGGGACTCTACGAATATATGTGGTAGGTGTGAATCCTAAGTTTTGGTAAATAGAGTTTGCTTGAAGTGTAGTGTAAATTGTATTACCAGCACTATCAACTTGTAAATACCACTGACTCCTTGCAGTATCCCATTTAAGTGGAGAATCGTCATCTCCAGCTTTTGTGCCAGTAACAGCTGGTCCAGATGGATTTATTTTGGCAAAATGCACTGTTGGGGCACTAGCACCAGCAGCTAACAATGATACATAAATTTGGTCTGGGCTAGTAAGATTATCACGTCTTGCTCCAACAGTATATCCTTGTATTTTACTTGGTGGTCTACCTGTCTGAGTTGTATATCCATACAAGTATAGTCTAGTTGGGTCAGCAACACTACGAGTTTTAGTAATATCAATAGTCACCCAGTTAATCGAAATTTCGTCAACGTCCGAAAGAGACTTGGGAGGGATAACGTGAGTGATTTGACCTGCTTTATCTTTAGTAAATGCTACTGATTTAAATCCTTTAGACCTTAGTGAGGTATTACCAAAGTTTGAGTTTGAGTTGGTGATAGACATGTCACCACCTGTGTCACTAAAGAAGTGGTCACCAAATCCCACAGCGAACACAGACACAACTTGAATGAATGCATCATTTGATGCTTTAATATGAGCGTGACGCCAACCCTTTCTATATTTGCAAAGACCATTAATATGTGCTCCAGAACCTGCTGCCTGCACTTCATATGCTTGAGTAGATTGATTATAAAGCACAAATGCACGGTCATCTTTCTGTAGCGAAATACCAGTAAACTGGGCAACAACCATGGATTTGAAACCTGTAGCTTCTGCTCCATCTGCGTGCATACCATTGATACCCCACACAGATCTCAATGACATATTGAAAACATATGGAGATGCGGAGTCAACTGTATCAATTTCAACTTTAACTAAAATATTACTGCCAAGAGCATTTCCAGAAGGCTCTGCTGACATCTGATAAGTAAACTGATTTCCTTGTGAAGATGTTACTAAAAACGACCCATTATAAAGGAGAGCGTCCTGGTCAGTAGGACCAGTAATGCCAGAAAGATTAACTGCGACACCGACAGAGAATCCGTGGTTTTTAGGATTACCAAGCTCATCAACTGTAAAAGCAGTAGCAGTTTGTCCATTACGAATAATTTGAGATACAGCAAATTCATCCGAAATTGGACCTACAATTCTATTTTCTTCTATTCTCGCTTGTAGTTGGTCTTGAGCAGGAATACCAGATGTGTCAGGAATAACAGCATATCCCTTGGAGATTTTCTGATAGTATAACTCCAAGTCTGTCAGATTTGCATATTCAAAGCATGTTAGTTTGTGGTGGGAGAAGTTTGGAGCAATTTGAGAAAGGTCATCACGATAGTATACTCCATTAGTATCTCCATCAAAGAAAGATGCTTGCCAAAAATAACAACCACCAGTTACTCGGAAAATTGCAGTCGGTCCAGGTTCGTTTGCCAGAGTAATACCTAAACTACCCTGGACTGTAGGATATGGGACATACTTTGGTATTAATTTTGTGCGACGTAAATCAGACCCAACAATAGAACAACCACGAGGCACAATCACGCCACCACGAGTGCTATTAAACTTATAAAGTTCGTTAGATGGAGACGTAATATCGAAATTAGTATTTGCGTTAAATGGTTGAATTTGATTATAATCGGACATTCCTGGACGATTATCAATAATATATTCAGATGGATATAGGTAGATTGAGAATGCATCAAATTCGTCATTACTCAAACCAACACGATACGAGAAACGTGCTACTTCAAGAAAAGCACGTTGCAGAGTCTTAAAAGGACGCAATGCAGAGTTACCTCTATTGTCAAAGGCATCTGACGCATCAAAGTCATCAGGGTTAACGTAAATAATACGTCCAGTTCTCGACGTGATGATATTCTTAAGACGAGTAAGTGCCATTTATAGGAATCCTTCTATCTTGAGTATTTATTAAGTTGTTGTTTGTTTAGTCATATTAATCACAGTAAAGTCTTCAGATGGAGATTCGAATCCATTGACATTATAACTAATACTCGCTGCAGAAGAATATACTAAAAGATTTTCACCAGGACCAACTATAATAGATGAATTTTTTTCAGTGTCATTTGCTCCTACTGAATTATCATAGAAAATATAGTCTTCATCACTATACAATGCTGTTGAGGTTGTATGAATCCCTGTTGAAATACTGGCAACGGTAAATGTTAAAGCAGGTGCACCTCCATTACCTAATTGACTATCATTAATTGTGATTGTATTACTAACAACAAAGTTTTCACCACCATCAACAAGAGTCACTGTTGCACCACCACCTGCAGCAACTGTAACCGTAAATGTTGCTTTAGTTATATTACCAGGACCAGAAGTTGAATTTGCCTTAAGATTTGCATAAGTGCCAGCGGTACGAAGTGCATTTGCTGCACCCACATTACTAATTGAAAGAATTTTACCATTAACAACCTTAGTTGTTACACGTGTGCCTAAATTCTTGGTTGGAGTATCATAAAATTCTTTGCCAGCGACAAATTCTGGAGACCCAACACCAAGAGCAACTTTTAAATGACACTTAGCAGGGTCCCAATCTTGCACAAATCCATAAGGTCCAACTTCAATACCAGATGGTTGAATGGTTTGAGTTACTCCGTTAATTGTAAAAGTATCACCAACAGCAAGTGTTTCTCCAGCAACATCATAAACAAAAATATCAAAGAAGAATGGATCTGTATCGACAGAAGCGGAAAATCCAACACCAGTTGTTGATCCTGCAGGAGTGCCATCAGCATATATGAATAAGTTTGGTGATGTATTCACATCTACAGCAATAGAAGTATATGCTCCTGAAGACCCTGCGGTGCCAACTTTAGAGACACCTTGTGTATACTCAGTGCCAGCAGGTGTGCCATTTGGACCCTCTGCATTATTTGTAGAGTATTTAAGAGGAAAATTTGCACAACTGGCGTCAGATAAATCGTAAATATAAGTTCTACCCAAGACATAAATTTGAGCATTAGGTAGTGTATGATTGGTCCCACCTCCAGTGGTCGTAAGTAAGTATTTAGAATCAACCGCAGCAGATACTGTAGCTACAAAACTTAATGTTGCTGAAGCGTTTGAGGATGCACCAGTAATATTTTCGCCTTCTGTGAAGAAATTAACAAGATATGTCCCATTATCTGTAAGAAGAGTTACTACAGATGCATCTGCATGGTTAACTGCAGCGGTGCCATAGCGACCCCTAACTACTGTTAAATCATTACCATTTACTGCTGTTATTGACATCAATTCGTTGTTAATACGAATAAATGACCCAGATACAAATCCTGTAGAGTTAGCAACGGTAAGAGTAACATCACCTGCTGCAAAAACTGCACCTTCGGAAATTGTAGAAGTTGTAGCAGAGGCTGACCAACTATTAACAGCACGACCTGGTGGGATAACTGCTGCAGTAGTACCCAACGACCCACGAGTAATTGTAAGAGTGTTGGTAGTAGTATTAATTGCAGTAATTGTTGCAATTTCACCTCCAGCATCTGGAGCATTCAGGGTTATTAACTGACCAGTAGCAAGACCAGTATTACGAGAAATCTTTAAGCTAGTAGCTGCAGCTGTAACATCAGGAATATGGAATACAATTCCAGTGCCACCAGCAGCAAGACCTCTAAACACTGTAGAAATTCCAGAAGTATTTCCAGTAATTGTTTCTCCACCAGAAAATGTGCCAGCTATACTATTTCCTACAACCCCAATAGTAGTAACTTTTTGCACAATAGCATAGTAAGTTACATCAGAAATTGGCTTAAATACATCTAAAATTTTTCCTTTTGCTCCATTCGTTGTGGAAAATATAGTACCTGGAATAGCATTAGCGTTTTGAAACCCTGGAGAAAGTGTTAATTTATAACTACTAAACGGATTACCCTTCGTAAATTTGTAGGAAGATGCTACTCCACCATTGTTAGATTCAGGTCCATCTAAATGTAAGACCTGATCGTAGTTACGAAGAGCCATGCGATAAGTTGCACCAGATGCACTTTGGTTACAGACATTAACTACTGTGCTACCAGTCACTGTGGTAGGACATCTATACAACACTGTATTTGTGGTTGCTGCTGGTTTTTTAGCTGCGAGTCTTCCTGCTGTCATTTGAAATTACCAACCTGCTTGGAAAAATGATTGAAGTCTTATTTGTCCACCCAAAACAGGGGCGGAAATGGCACCACCGAATGAAATTGCAACATTACTAATATTATTAGTTGAGAGAAGTGTTGCATCGGCGTCTGGAAATTGAATAGTACGATTTCCAGTTAAGTTTGAGGCATCAATAATAACAATACCATTAAGGTTTGCTGGATTTTTAATTTTCATTAATTCCATTGTCTTGTTATAGAGAGTTTGTGTTTTTCTCTCAGAAACAAGAATACTTGTGCCTGTTGTATTTAGAGGTGCCGCTGGGTCATTATCTGGAAATGCAAACTGATATGTTTGATTATTTTCAATATTAGAAAGGTCCAATTGAATCTTTCTGGTTTCTCCCTCATCGGGGTCAGTATCACAAAATACTGCACCCTTATATACTTTATTATAGATAACTTGAGTAGATTCCTCACCAACAAGAGTAACGTTGAGGTTTGGAAATTTAACTGTCCTATTCTGTGTCAACAACGAAGAATCAAAAATTACATAACGTGTTGGGACATTTATATCATTTGATGGGACATTTGAAAATGTTGGATTAACAAGATTTTTGTTAAATACATTTTGCTCAGTAATATCATCAAGTAATGTAGATTGTGTTAACTCTTTGAAATCAGGCAGTCTATAGATATGAAGACCTGGAGATTCCCAGGCATCACATTCAAATTTGGCAATTTTTGCTGGGTTAGTAGACCCAGTTACTTGTAATTCACTATCTTTAATAATAATAGTTTTATTAGTAACTGTTTGAAAGGTGTCGTTAGCAACTAACGTGGTGCTAGTATTAGTACCTACGCTTGGTAAATCGAAGCGACGTGTGCCAGACTGCGTTGAAATTGTATCAACGTTAAAGGTAACTCTCTTTGCTGGATTTTGGTCTCCTTGCAAGAAGAATTGAGCATCTGTCTGTACAAGTGGTCCATTAACAGTAAAGACTCCACTACCTTGAGGAGTCATCTCAATATTAGATGTTGCTGAAGCACTATCAATCGCTCTAATTAGAAGTGTTGATGATGCATCAGTATTTAATCTACGAGAATTATAAAATGCAGCAGTGCCAAATGTAAGTCCAATTTCATTTACAGCAGATTGATACAATCCAGTATCACGGTCTAAGTCAAAAGCTAGACCTGGTTGAGCAAGTGACCCTGCAGATAACCCACGAAACAACTGATTGACTTTTGCTTTTCTATTGGGTAAAAGCGGATCGGAAATAACTATAGGGAGGATTGCCTCCCCTGTCACAAGATCATTTGAGATAGTTTCTAATTGCGATATTCTTTTACTTGCCACGTAGTTTCAACACAATTTGCTACAGTTTTATTTATACAACCTATACTTAGTAGGACGGAATATCTAAATTTGATTTAGATATTTCTTCTTCTGATGCTGGATGAATTACTTCTTTAAGGATACCATTCCTAAAATACAAATAGACTGTTGGCCATTCAGAATGGCGACCATCCCATCTAGTTGGATATGTTTCAACTAAAGAATTAACTCTTGCTGGTTTTATTTTACCATGTATACCATTTGGAATCCATACAAAATTTAAATAAGGTCTCTCAGAATTATATCCATCATCGCCCTCTGAGAGTTCTACAAAGTCTGCAGTGCCTGAATAATCAATTTCAAATAACTGACCATATGGGTCTAAGAAATAATCTGTCATGCAACTATCTAGACTTTTGGTTTGTAATTCTTTTTTATAAAAGTCTGGTCCGAGGTCTCGGTAACAGTAGATTGTGTCGTACATTCCCATGATTTTTTCTTAGGTCGTAGGTGAAAAAGATTTGGCCAGGTATCACGTATAATTTCTGCTAGTTTATATGGTGTGTCTTTTGAAATCATTTCATAGATTAGAGCGCAGTCTTGCATATGCAAATATTTTTTCTGGGATATTAATATTTAATGCTGTTTCAAATCCTTTAAATCCTGGGGAGGAGTTTGCTTCACAGATTCGATATCCGTCTTCATGAAATAGAAGATCGACACCAGCAATATCAAGATTGAGAGTTTTCGCAACTTGTATCGACAACATTTCCATTTCATCATCTATTTCGTATGGTTGACCAATCCCACCACGGGATATATTTGCCTTGAATGACCCATCCGTAGACTCCCTCTTCATTGCACCTACAACTTTACCACCAATCACAATGACACGCAAGTCTCTACCACTTGAATATTCAATATACTCTTGGACAATCAAAGAATTTCTAAAGTCTAGTGCAGAAATTAATTCTGATAAGTCGTTAAATTGTTTTTTATTCTCACACAAATAAACTCCAGCACCGTGAGAACCAGTTACTACTTTTACAACACAAGGAAATCCTACTTGTTTTTCTAATAAATCGCAATTATTAGGAAAACGAGTAAGCATTGTTTTTGGAATAGGAAGTCCTGCTTGAGCCAAAATCTGATTGGCATACATTTTATCTTTAGAGGCGACAATACTATCAGAGTTTGGTAATGTTAGTACATTTAACCTTTCAAACTGCCTAAGAACAGATAGGTTGTAATTGCCAGTAGCAGACCCAGTGCGAGCGAGTAACACATCAGGTAGACTAACAATATTAGATTGGTAACGAATTGATTTGCGGTCATCACGAGAAACTAGTAAGTCGATTTCATCAGCATAAACTATAGAAAAATCAATATCTTGTTTTTTAGATTCCTCTATGAATCTATCTCTTTCGTAAGTCTCCTTCGAATTACGATTTGTTAACATCCATAATTTCATATTAGGTAACGAAACAAGAATTGATGGAGAATAGGGGACTCGAACCCCTCACCCCTGCCGTGCAAAAGCAGTGCTCTACCAAATGAGCTAATTCCCCGTTTCCTCTGTCTGGGAATC
>Ga0194115_10008157_pt1 | contig 10202 bp, 7 predicted proteins | sample TA2MahsurfametaG_3_FD_148656 | JGI IMG/M metagenome (GOLD analysis project Ga0194115, IMG submission 148656) | Freshwater microbial communities from Lake Tanganyika, Tanzania - TA2015002 Mahale S4 surface | ecosystem: Environmental > Aquatic > Freshwater > Lake | place: Tanzania: Lake Tanganyika... | reverse complement strand
GGCGATCTTGGTTTCAAAAATATAGAAACTAAATTTGGAAATATTGGAACCTTAATATGTTGGGATCAATGGTTTCCTGAGGCTGCAAGAATAATAACTCTTCAAGGTGCAGAAATAATTTTTTATCCAACAGCAATAGGGTGGCATCTAAGGGAAAAAAAAAAATTTGGAAAATCTCAACTTAACGCGTGGTTGACCATACAAAGATCTCATGCCATCGCAAATGGAGTTTACGTTGTTGCAGTGAATAGAGTTGGAAATGAAGGTAAAAAAAATAAAAAAATCCAATTTTGGGGTAATTCAGTTGTCTTTGATCCTAATGGCAACATTATAGCGCAAGGCCACAATGAAAAAGAAGAAATAATTATATGCAAAATCGATCTGAATAAGGTCGAAAAAGTTAGACAACACTGGCCATTTCTTCGAGATAGAAGAATAGATTTTTATAAAGAATTATTAAAAAACTCACATAATGAGTGAGCATTTAGCTTCCCTTGGCTACCGAATGCCTGCAGAGTGGGAAAAACAAAGCTCAACATGGATTGCTTGGCCTCATAATAAGTATGACTGGCCAAATAAGTTTAAAAATATACCAAAAACATTTGCAAAAATAATATCCGAAATATCAAAAGTTCAAAGAGTAGATGTTCTCATTCAACCATCTGCAAATAAAAAAGAAATACTAGAAATCTTAGTAAAAGAACGATCACAAATAAAAAATATTTTTATGCATAGAGTTAGAACAGATAGAGCTTGGACTAGAGACTTTGCTCCAAGCTTTTTAGTAAATAATGACTTAAGAAAAAAAATAATACCTAATTTTCAGTTTAGTGCTTGGGGAAAATATAACAATTACAAAAATGATAACAAAGTTAAGATTAAAATCTCAGAAATGAAACAAATTGAAATAATTGATATAATGCAAAAAAATAAAAAAGTAGTTCTCGAAGGAGGTGCTATAGATGTGAATGGAATTGGATCTATTCTTCTTACAAAAGAATGTCTTTTAAGCAAAATTCAACAAAGAAATCCAACTTTAAATAAAACACATTTAGAAAAAAGTTTATATGAAACTTTAGGTGTTAAAAATTTTATTTGGTTACACAAAGGAATTATTGGCGATGATACTCATGGCCATATTGATGATATCACTAGATTTTTTGATATAAATGAAATCTTCTCAGCAGTAGAAAAAAATAAAAAAGATAAGAATTACTCAGTTTTAAAAGAAAATTTAAACATTCTACAAAGATCAAAAAATATTTACGGAAAAAAATTTGAAATTTTTGAAATACCAATGCCTGACCCTATATTTATTGAAAATACAAGGGTTCCTGCAAGTTATTTAAATTTTTATTTTGCAAATAAAATACTTTTAGTTCCAATTTTTAAAAACAAAATGGATGATAAAGCAATAGCAGTGTTTGAAAAGAAAATAAAAAATAGAAAAATAATTCCTATTAATTGCTTAGATCTTATCTGGGGATTTGGTGCAATTCATTGCATGACACAACAAGAGCCCTTCATATAAGTTCAGCTTTTTTCAAATCACTGTAAGACCAGAAAATATCTACTACAGCACCGCTTTTTTTATTATTATAAAAATTTATTTTTGCTTCCAGACGTTCTAAAAATGTTTTAGATATAAAAAAACCAAGACCTAACCCTTGATTTTTTGAAATTAAACCTGATCTCGATTTTATATATGGATCACCTAAAATATTTTTTATCTCGCTTGAAAACCCGGGACCATCATCTTCAATCAAAATTTGCAGGTAACTTTCAGTAGATATAATTGAAACTTTGACTGTTATTAAACAAAACTTAAAAGCATTATCTATTAAATTTTTAATTCCATAAATAAGTTCGATTTTTTTTTTCAACATATAATCTTTATTGTAATTATTAATGTCTAATAAAAAAATTTTTTTTTTCGAAAACTGCGATGAATTTTTTATCTCTTCAATTATTAACTTACACGAAGCATTTTCTAGAAATAAATCTTGTTTATAAGGATCGGATGTTATTTGCTTTAAAATTTCACTGCACCGTTGCGTTTGGGATACCAAAAGATCTATATCTGCATTAAATTTTGAATACAAACTTGTATCTTTTTTTAATTCCCTTGCGACAAGAGATATTGTATTTAATGGCGTGGCGAATTCATGAGCTGCAGCGGCTGCAAATCCACTTAAAGACTTTAATTCCTTTTCTCTTAAAAATGTTTGTTCAAGCTCATTTATAGCTCTGCTTCTTCTTAGATTTTCTGTTTTAATACCTTGTAAATAAACAGCAAAGAATATTATTGCCGTACAAAGTGCTAATGTTAGTCCTCCAATATAAAAATTTGGAAAAAAGTTTATTTGAATTAAACCTGGAAGTTTTAAATAAAAAAAAGATAAAAGGACAATCAATATAACTGATATTATTCCAATAAAAACTGTACTTCTTAAACTTAAGAATCCAGATGCAATTGTAATCGGAGCTGCAATTAATATCGAGAAAGGATTAGTAATTCCACCTGTTAAAAAAAGTAAACAGAATAACTGTATCAAATCAAAAAAAATATTCCAAGTAGCATGGGTATTAGTTAGAAGGTCAGTTTTTTTAGATCTAACCTGTAAAATTATATTTAAAAAAGCTGAAATTAAAACAAGTAGACAGCAATAGAAAAAAGGGAATTCAAAATTAAATAAAAAATAAACAACTAAAATAGTTGCTAACTGTCCAATTATAGCAATCCATCTAATTTTAATTAGTATTAAAAGCTTAATTCGATTTTCATGAATACCGTCTATACTTAATTCTCTCATAATATTTAAACATCAAGATTGCTTACCCTTATTGCATTTTTCATAATAAATTCTTTTCTTGGTAAAACATCATCACCCATCAATATTTTGAATATTTCGTTATCTTTTTCATTTGGTTTTGTGACATTGGCCTCTCCATTATTTGAGTATTTGACTTTCAATAAAGTATTATTTTTCGGATTGAGGGTTGTTTCCCATAGTTCGTCTGGGTTCATTTCACCTAAACCTTTAAAACGCTGAATAGAGAAAGATTTTTTTACTTCTTCTTGAATAATCCTTAAAAACTCAAATGGAGATCTAATTTCTAACTTCTCACCTTTTGAATTTAGAATAATACATTCATTTCTAAAAATTTTCAACTTTTGACAAAAGTTACTTAATTCATCTGTTATTTTTTCTTCTAAAAAGTTGAAACTTAATTTCTTCTTAATAGTCTGACTGTAATATTTCTTTTGAATTATAAAGTTTTGATTATCTAGTAAGCCTTCCCATTGATTTTGATCCTTATCATCCTCTATAGAATTTAAATACTTTGCTACTTCTTTTATTGCGCCTAATTTTTTTTCATTATTTTTATCATCACGAATTAAAAGCTTATTATTATTAATAAAAAAGGCTCCTACAATAGTTAAACCAAAAATTATTTCTTTATCATAATTTGTTGAAATATTTTTTAGTGTATTATCAAAATTTTTACATTCTTTTGCATAATCACTAATATTTAAAATAACAGATGATGTTTTTTTCTCAAAGAATCTCAAAATATTTTTTGCTTCATCAATACAAATAGAAATAAATTGATCATCATCTTTGATATATGAAATTTTTTTTCCAGATTTAATTTTATAAAGTGGAGGCTGGGCAATATAAATTTTCCCCTGTTTTATAAGTTCATTAAAAGGCTTGTTGTTAAAAAAAGTTAATAATAGAGTTCTTATATGAGAGCCATCAACGTCAGCATCTGTCATAATTACAATCTTTCCATATCTTAATTTATTAATGTCAAAATCATCAAACCCGGTTCCAATTGCATTTATTAAAGTAATTATTTCATTAGAGGAAAGCATTTTTGAATAAACTTTTTTTACTTCACTCGGAGAAAGTTGATCTGAGCCATTAGTCGCCTCGACATAAGTATTTAAGATTTTTCCTCTAAGAGGTAAAACTGCTTGAAATTCTCTATTTCTCGCTTGTTTTGCTGAACCGCCCGCAGAATCTCCCTCAACAAGAAATAGTTCAGCTTTTTCCTTGTCTTTCGTTTGACAATCAGCAAGCTTTCCTGGTAATCCTGAAATATCTAAAGCACTTTTTCTTCTTACACTTTCTCTAGCTTTTCTTGCTAACTCTCTTGCAAGTGCAGCTTGAGAAATTTTATTCATTAAAATCCTCGTAATTTTATTATTTTGATCAAACCAAACTTCTAGCTTTTCATTTAAAATTCCTTCTATAACTGACCTGACTTCTGATGAAACTAATTTTTCTTTTGTTTGCGAAGAAAATTTAGGATCTTTTAATTTAATTGAAATTACTGAAGTTAAGCCTTCTCTAACGTCGTCCCCAGTTATAGTTAGCTTTTCTTTTTTTAGGATTGGATTATCAAAGGCAAATTTATTAATTATGCGTGTTAAGGCATTTCGAAAACCTAATAAATGTGTCCCTCCGTCTTTTTGAGGAATATTATTTGTAAAGCATAGCACTTGCTCTTGGAAGTCTGTATTCCAAAGTAAAGAAATTTCTACATCAATATCATTTTTTTTTGCCTTTATATAAATAGGATCTTCAAAAATATTTTCTCCTTGATCGTTTTTAATTTTGTCTTTTGACTTATCAAGATTTTGTACAAACTCGCAAATTCCTCCATCAAATTTATATTCAAAAAATTTTATTTTATCTAATCTTCGATCTTCTAATTTAATTTTAATGCCTTTATTTAAGTATGCTAATTCTTTAATTCTTTTTTTTAAAACATCTAATTCAAAATTAGTTTGAGAAAAAATTTTTTTAGATGGCAGAAAATTTACTAACGTTCCGCTACTTTTCGTACTTGGTCCAATTTCTTTTAATTTATTAATTGTAACTCCATTTTTGAATTGGACATTATATTCCTTATTAGCTCTAAATATTTTTAAATTTAATATTTCAGATAATGCATTAACAACAGAAACTCCAACGCCATGCAATCCTCCTGAAATTTTATAAGTATCATCATCGAATTTTCCTCCCGAATGCAGTTGAGTCATTATTACCTCTGCCGCAGATACTCCTTCTTCTTTGTGAATATCAACTGGTATTCCTCTTCCATTATCTTCAACTGTTACACTTCCATCTTTATTTAATATAACTTCAATATTTGAACAAAAACCTGCTAATGCTTCATCGATAGAATTATCTAAAACTTCAAAAACCATGTGGTGCAACCCGGTGCCATCATCTGTATCACCGATATACATTCCAGGACGCTTTCTAACGGCATCCAAACCTTTTAAAACTTTAATAGATTCTGCCTTATATTCGGAGTTTTTTATTTTATTTGTAAGATTTTGAGGAACCATAAGAAATTTTAATAATAACTATTATACTATCTTTAAGACTAAAAATGGACCTATGATTTAGTCTAAATTTACAAAAAATGCCTTATTTTCAATACTTTGGAATGACTTTTTATCATTTCCAGTAATCCATATTTGAAATTTTAAACTAGCTATTTCTTCCAAAAAAATTGACAAATTTTTGCTATCAAAATGAGATGGTAATTCATCAAGTAGGATTAGCAAATCTAACCCTTTCAATTCAAAATAATAGACAAAAGAAAGCACTAAAGATGATAAAATTTTCTTTTGTTCACCAGTCGAAGACTGTTCCGAGTCAGATTTGGTTGAATTATTAATGAAATAAAATTCATCTAAGTTAGGACCTACTGAGTTTTTGCATAAAATTTTATCAATTTCTCTCTTAGAAAATATTTTTTTTAAATAAAAATCTAAAAATTTATTATTATCCCTATAATCAAAATTTTCATATTTATTTTTAAGCAGTATGACAACATCAGAATATTTTTCTATTTTTTTTTTTAAAATTTTATTTAAGTCTAAAATTATATCTCTTCTTACTAAATAAATTTTCCATAATATATCACAAATTTTTTTTTCTAAAATTTCTATCCATTTATCTTCTTTATTTTCTTTTAATAAGATTAATCTTTCATCTAATAATTTATTAATATTTTTTAAATTTTCTTTATACGAATTATCAGATTCTGAAAAAATTTTGTCTAAAAACCGTCTTCTTTCACTTTTGCCTAAATACATTATATTATCCATGCTTGGAGTAAGCCATAAAAAACCAGTATTATTAAAATATTCTTTGAAATCTAAAATTTTTTTATTTTCTATAAATAATTTTTTTTGAAACTTACCATTCTTCTTTTCAAAAATTATTTTGCTCAGGAATAATTTATTTTTATGCTTTATATCCGCCTGAATAAAGCAATTTTCTTTGGATTTTTTGTATGGAATATCTTCAAACTTTGCTTTTTTAAACCCTGTTTGCTTTGAAAAAAATGAAATCGCTTCTAATATACTTGTTTTTCCTACGCCATTTCTACCTGTAACACAAATAATATTGTTATTAGTTTCTAAAAAAAAATTTTTATGTAGACGAAAATTTTCTAATTTTAAATTTTTTATTTGAAACATCAGTCATGCTACTCTCATGGGCATTATGACATGAAGACTATTTAAATCAGAAGGATCATTAATTAAAACTGGAGAAGATGGGTCTTTAAGATGTAGAAGTAAATTTTTGTCCTCTATAATACCACCAACATCTATCAAATACTTCGAATTAAAACCTATCTGTTGTTCCGGACCGTTATAATCAACATTTATTTCCTCGATACCATCACCAGCACTTGGATCGTTAATTAAAAGTTTTAATAACCCTTTATTTATAAGTATTTTGAGAGCTCCTTTTCGATCAAGGGACAATGAGTTAATTCTATCAATCGCAGTTATAAAGGACGAGAGATTAACGTTTAATCTAAAAATATTTTCTACAGGTATAACTTTTGAATACTCTGGAAACCTACCATCTATAACTTTTGAAATTAATATTATATCATTTAATAAAAATTTTATTTTTGATTTAGTTGATAAAATTTTTAAATTCGCCTTTTCTTCTTGAAGAATGTTTACTAACTCAAATAAAGTTTTTTTCGGGAGTATAACTGGTTCAAAGACCATTTTATTTTCAAGCAAAACTCTACTTTTAGATAAGCGGTGACCATCTGTTGCAACAGAATTTAAATAGCTTTGATTGTTTTCTTCACTGGTATGTAAATATATTCCATTCAAATAATGCCTTGTCTCATCATTTGAAATCGCAAATTTTGTTTTATTTAATAATTTTAAAAATAGATTGGTGTCTATTCCAAGGCTTTCTGCCTCTACATCATCTTGCGTTTGAGGAAAATCTTTTGATGGTAAACATTTTAATTTAAAATCAGATTTTCCTGAGATCAAAGAAATTTGTCCTTCATTAATTTGTGTTAGAACTACTTGTGAACCTTGTGGTAATTTTCGAATAATATCATAAAAAACCTGAGCAGTAATTGTTGTAGAGCCTTCTTTAATTATTTCACCCTTAACAGCTTCTACAATAATTATATCTAAATCAGTTGCAGAAATAGAAATTTTTCCAGTATTTGCCTCGATCAAAACATTAGACAAAATAGGTATTGTATTTTTTTTTTCTACTATACCCTGAATATGCGAAAGACTCTTAAGCAGAGTATCTCTACTAAACTTTAACTCCATTATTGTTTTGATAAATCAATTTGCTGTTTAAATCTCCTATTTCATTTTCAAAAATTTTATCTTTTGTGATCAACTCTTCAATCTTTTTTATAGCATGTATAACCGTTGTATGATCTCTTCCGGAAAATTTTCTGCCAATCTCAGGCAAAGATTTGGTTGTGAGTTTCTTTGACAAATACATGGCAATTTGTCTTGGCCTTGCTACCATCCTCGACCTTCGAGATGACATAAAGTCATGCATAGAAATATCATAATACGATACCACAGTTTTCTGAATATCTTCAATAGTCAAGTTTGTTTGAATTTTATTTAAATAGTCCTTAAGTACGTGTCTTGCCTCTATAACAGTGATTTTTTTTTGATTAATTGAAGCATGTGTTACTAGTCTATTAAACGACCCCAACATTTCTCTTACTGTTAACTTGCTTTCAGCAGCTAAGAAATCAACTACCTCTTCCTCTATAAAATTATTTTTATCAAAGCTGTGTAGATCTTTTAGACACCTTTGTTTTATTATTTGAACTCTTTGCTCATAGTCAGGACTTTGAATATCTACAACTAAACCACCAGATAATCTTGATATTATTCTGTCTTGAATTCTATCTAAATCATTAGGAGCTCTATCACACGAAAGTATTATTTGTGATTTTGACTCTATAAGAGCATTAAATGTATGAAAAAATTCTTCTTGGGTTACGTCTTTTCCACTTACAAATTGAATATCATCTATAAGTAGTACTTTGGCACTTCTAAAAATATCTTTAAATTTTACTACATCATTATTTTTTATTGATCTTACAAATTGATACATAAAACGTTCTGCTGACACATAAATTACTTTATCAACTGTACTTATTAATTTGTTGCCAACAGCGTTCAAAAGATGGGTTTTTCCAAGTCCCACACCACCGTATATGTACAGTGGATTATATTTATTTAGATTTTCAATTACTTTTTTTGCTGCTGTGAAAGCTAATTCATTACTTTTACCAACTACAAAATTATCAAAGTTTAATTTCTCATCTATTTTTGAAAGACCATAATTTCCAGAGAGAGAGTAAGTTTTTTTGTCAAAATCTATAATATTGTTTTTGATAGGTTTGGTTTCTGTTTTTTCTAAAATTTGAAATTCTATTCTAGATATCTTAATATCAAATTTTTTGTATAAGTTTAAAATTTTATCTGCATAATGCGCAACTATCCAGTCCCTTATAAACCTTGTTCTAACACCTAAAACCAGTGTATTGAATGTAGTTTTTAAAAAAATAATGTTTTGTATCCAGCTCCTATAAACGTCCTGACCATACATTTCTAAAAATTGCTTTTGAATATTCTGCCAAATACTAGCTTGATTTTTTTCTGATTGATTTGGGTGAGTTGTGTAAGACATTAAAAAAAAATGCTACATCATTCTTTTTTTTCATAATGTAAAGAGGGAAAAAAAATTTTTTTTCAACCCAAAGTGATAACCGCAAAGGTTGATAAAAAAAATTATCAACTAAAAATTGATTGACAGATTATAGTTTAAAAATTTTTTTTGCTATTCTAGAAACTTTTCTTGAAATAGTTTTTCTTTTTAAAGACCCTGTTTTGGAAGCTTTCATAACCTGAGATTGAAAATTTGAAAATAATTTCAACGCTTTACTTTTATCTTTTGAAACTATTGCTTCTTCTATTGTTTTAACTGCAGATTTATACTTACCAAGTCTAATACGATTAATTGCTGCTCTCTTTTTTATTTGTTTAATTGCTTTTGCTGCAGAAGATGTATTAGCCATAGAATTTTTAAGATCTTATATAAGTATGGAATTACAGGGTCAATTAATTTTTCCTCTGACAATTAGAACAGAAGTAAGTAGATCTAAGATTTATAATTAACTTTTGAATTTTATTTTTACAAATATAACATTCTAATCCATGTCTATCATAAACATTAAATTTGTTTTGAAAATTACCTTTATTATCTTCATTGAACATAAAATCTCTTATAGTTGAACCCCCATCTTTAATTGCAGAATATAAAACCTGTTTTATAGATTTAATTAATTTTTTTATTTGAAAACTACCTAAACTTTTAGCTGAAATTGTTGGATGAATTTTTGACTTGAATAAAATTTCACTAGCATAGATATTTCCAATACCAGCTATAAACTTCTGATCCATTAAAAAGTTTTTAATATACCTGTTAGAATTCTTTATTCTTTTTTTTAATATATTGACCGTTAATTTATTTGAAAAAGGCTCAGGACCTAAATTCTTTAAGAACTTATTATTATTAATATTTTTTGTATTTTCTAAAATAAAAAAACCAAATCGTCTCACATCATTATAAATTAACAAAGTTTTATCAGAAAATAAAAATTTAATATGATTGTGTTTACTACGTAATACATCTGAATGATAGTATTTAGAAGACAAACTTTTATTATTTTTTTTAATTAAAAATTTCCCAGTCATGCCTAGGTGTACTAATAAAACAAAATCTTTATTAAAAAATAAAAGCAAAAATTTTGATCTTCTTACAATTTTTCTTATAAATAAACCTTTAAGATTTTTTAATCTAGGATTAACTTTA
>Ga0194115_10008154_pt1 | contig 10205 bp, 15 predicted proteins | sample TA2MahsurfametaG_3_FD_148656 | JGI IMG/M metagenome (GOLD analysis project Ga0194115, IMG submission 148656) | Freshwater microbial communities from Lake Tanganyika, Tanzania - TA2015002 Mahale S4 surface | ecosystem: Environmental > Aquatic > Freshwater > Lake | place: Tanzania: Lake... | reverse complement strand
AAGTAACACCATTTGCCCGTGCGATGCCAGATGAATTTAAATTTGACACAAGCATTGACACTTTTACTGCTTACAAGATGTATATCGCATCCAAACCTTGGGTTGCATCTAATTATCTTCGTATGCCGCAACGAAAACCTGACTGGGTATAACTAAATTATGACGAGTGAATTTCTTTTTGTGGAGAAATACCGTCCTCAAGTAATTGATGATTGTATTCTTCCTGATGATACTAAAAAAACATTTAAGGAGTTTGTTGAGAAGGGGGAAATTCCAAATCTTCTTCTTGCTGGACCTCCTGGAATTGGTAAAACAACCATTGCAAAGGCATTATGTAATGAATTGGGGGCAGATTATTATGTCATCAACGGATCCGACGAAGGACGTTTCCTGGATACTGTACGAAACCAGGCAAAGAACTTTGCTTCGACCGTCTCACTTACGGGATCTTCTAAACACAAAGTCATCATCATTGATGAAGCTGATAACACAGGGAACGACGTACAACTCCTACTACGGGCGAATATTGAGGCATTTTATAACAACTGCCGATTCATCTTCACCTGCAACTACAAAAACAAAATTATTGAACCTCTTCACTCCCGATGTGCCGTCATTGACTTCACCATCAAAGGGAAGCAGAGAGTTCAACTTGCAGGTAGTTTCTTTCAAAGACTTCAATCAATCTTGGATTCGGAAAAAATTGAATACGATCAAAAAGTCGTTGCGGAATTGGTATCAAAACACTTCCCAGACTTTCGTAGGGTCCTCAACGAATGCCAAAGATATTCTACGGGAGGAAAAATTGATTCGGGCATTCTTGCATCTTTCTCAGACATCTCTGTAAATGAACTTATTAAAAATCTCAAGGATAAAAACTTTTCTGAAGTCCGAAAGTGGGTGGTCTCCAACTTGGACAACGATGCTAGCAGTCTACTTCGCAGGATTTATGACGCCTCTTACGATTGCCTTGTTCCCGCATCTATCCCTGCTGCCGTTCTTATTATTGCTAAGTATCAATACCAATGTGCGTTCGTGGCTGACCAAGAAGTAAATCTTCTTGCTGCTCTTACTGAAATTATGGTGGAGTGTGAATTCAAATGACTAATATCAGACATCAAATCAAATCTTCTTGGTATTATATTTTTTGGGGTGCCATGGCAGTTGCTGTGATTGGTGGGCAAATTTATGTTGGAACTGGTTATCGTGAGATGGCAGAGGCAACCAAATCTGTTGATATTTTTGTGAAATGCGTGAAATGAAAGTAAGAACTTTTCCACTTAAAACATGTCTTCGTTATCCTGGTGGTAAATCTAAGGCAACTAAAACACTTGCACCTTGGTATCCCGATAATTTCAAAGAATATCGTGAACCTTTTATTGGTGGTGGGTCTGTTGCCTTTTATACTACTCAAGCATATCCAGATGTTCCTATTTGGATCAATGATTTGTATGTTCCCCTCTATAATTTTTGGGTACAACTTCGTGATAATGGAGAAGAACTTTCTGAACGATTGAAAGAGATTAAAGAAAAGGTATCTGACTTTGGAACTCAAGATGAGAAAGATTCTGCACACAAAGAACTCTTTAATCAAACAAAAGTTGATATTAACACTCAAGAGGGAATTGAAAGAGCAGTAAGTTTTTTCATTTTGAATAAGTGTAGTTTTTCTGGTCTTACTGAGAATAGTACATTTTCACCTACAGCATCTCGTTCTAATTTTTCTTTTGTTGGTATTGAAAAATTAAAAGAATATTCTAAACTGATGAAGAATTGGAAAATTACTAATATTGATTATTCAGAAGTTATGAATGCTCCTGGAGAAGATGTATTTGTATTCCTTGATCCACCTTATGACATTAAAGATTTTCTTTATGGAAAAAATCGTGAGATGCATAAGTCATTTGATCACGACTTGTTTGCTGAGAATGTTTATAAGTGCCCCCATAAGTTCATGATTACTTATAATGTCAACGAAAGACTTGAAGAACTTTACAAAGATTATGAACTTAATTATTGGAAATTGAGATATTCTATGGCGCATCGTGGTGATAAGGGAACAGATGAAAATGTAAAGACAGAACTATTGGTAACAAACTACCCGATTGTAAAAAGCAATCCTTTGGAGAGCATTCTTTATGCCTGAACTTAAAGATTGGTTAAACTCTATTAATTTTACGAAAGAAGATTTATCGGAACACATCAAAGAGTATTCTCCATACATTATCAATCGTTGCCTATCTGGTCATATTGATTGTGTGATGTTTGCAAATGAAATGAATATTCATCATTATCTGGATAAAGACATGCAATATTCATTTTTTATAAATACTCTAAGGAAGCGTAAAAGGTTTTCTCCTTGGCTCCGTAAGGATAAAGTAAAAAGACTTAGAATGTGTTAAACAATACTATGGTTATAGTAATGAAAAGGCATCTCAAGCTCTGAAGATTTTATCTAAATCCCAAATAGACTTTATTAAACAAAAACTTGACATTGGAGGAAAAAATGACAACCGCGGCCGAACCTGAGGTTAAGTGGTCTCAAGATAAAATGATTGAAATTGTTCTTGAGGAACCTGATGATTTTTTGAAAGTTCGTGAAACTTTAACCAGAATCGGAGTAGCATCTAGAAAGGAGAAAAAACTCTATCAAAGTTGCCATATTCTGCATAAGCAGGGTAAGTATTACATTGTTCATTTTAAAGAATTGTTTGCCTTGGATGGTAAACATGCAAATTTAACAGTGAATGATGTGCAAAGACGAAATAGAATTGTAAGACTTCTTTATGATTGGGGATTGATTAGTGTTGTAAATCAAGATCTAATTTCTGATATTGCTCCACTAAATCAAATTAAAGTTTTGGCATATAAAGAAAAAAATGATTGGATTTTGGAAACAAAATACAACATTGGAAAGAAAGGAAAAACTACTGAAGATGAATAAATAAGTATGAGACCTTTCGTGCGGTCTCTACGAAAGTCGGAACACCCTAAAAAGAGGTTCGGTTTTTACCGTTCCTCTTTTTTTCGTTTCTTGTATAATTATTAATGGATGCCGAAAGGGTCCACAAAACACAAACTCGCTTTTAAAGGAGCTACTATAATGACTAACCTTGCAACTTCTAGGTTTACCCATGCAGATCTTCCTGCTTTGATGGATAGGATTACCCGTCATAGTATTGGAATGGATGAATATTTTGATCGTCTTTTTAATCTCCATGAAACAACTTCTAATTATCCACCGTACAATCTTGTTCAAGTTAGTAATGTAGAATCTAGACTTGAACTTGCACTTGCTGGATTTAAAAAGGAGGAAGTAAATGTATACACGGAGTATGGAAAACTTTTTATCGAAGGACAAAAAGAGGATAGGGAGTCTGATACCCGTTACGTCCATAAGGGACTGGCTCAACGATCTTTCAAGAGAGCATGGACACTATCGGACGACACAACAATCAAAGAGGTTACATTTGAGGATGGACTATTGACTGTAACTCTTGGTAAAATTGTCCCAGAACATCATTCTCGTAAAGATTATCTCTAAATAAAAATAAAAAATGAAATCTTACGACGAGTTTAAGACAATTGCATATAAAAATGCAGTTCCTCATACAGTTTATAGAGATGGAAAATCTAAAAAAATTGGCAAGGGAAAAGCAGTTCCTGTAAGAAGCCGTTCAAGTGCTGGTGGAAATGGTGACTCTGGTAATGGCAATGGTGGTGGAAACGGTGGTGAATAAATAAAAATTGAATATCGTCGGCGCAATGGGGCATTAACTGGCAAAAACCAGTTGACGTGCCCCTCTTTTTTTGATAGAATGAATTCAAGTCTAGAAAAACTATGAGTATTAAAGTAATTCTTTTAAAATCAAATGACTATGTTATTGCAGACGTAAAAGAACTTTCTGTAGAGGAAAAATCTGTAGGATATCTTCTTACAAAACCATATGTTATGACATTAAAATACGCTGATGTTTTGTTCAGTGAAGTTACAAGTAATGGTAATAATGTTGCTGTAAAATTTGATCAATATATTCCCTTTACTGATCAAAAAGAAATTTTAATTCCTTGCGATTGGGTAGTTACAATGGTAGACCCAGTAAGGCAAATTCGTGAAACATATGAGGAAACTACAAATGCAAACAATCAAAATACTAGCACTACTGAACAATCAAATTTTGATAACACAAATTGAGGAAGTGGGTGCTGATATCGGTGAACCTGATTGCAAACTGATTAAACCATTTGTTGTAAGGAACGATCATACAATGGAACCATTCCTTTGTGGATATACCAGACAAGATACATTTATGATGAGTTCGGATAAGATTTTGACCCTCGCAGATCCAACTCCAACTCTACTTGAAAAATATGAGGACTTGATTAAAGAATAACTCAATTATTTTTTGTAACGGGAATACCATCCAGTGTAATTTCCATTTTTATAGTTCCCGTTATTTTCTCCTCTAATTTCATCATAAGTTCTATTTTTTCTTTTTCCTTCATTGTATGCTTTTTGCATAGAAAGAGAAATTTTTTTCTTCTGCTCTTCTGACATTTTTTTGCCCTTTTGTGGAGATGCTTTTCCTTTTTTGGATAGAGACATTTTTATTTTAGTTTCTTCGGAATGTTTAAATCCTAAAATTCCTTGACCACCCTTGTCGCAATTATAACCTTCTTTTAAAGTGTTAAAATGTTCTATCCAATACTGTTCTCTTTCATCAAGTAACAAAATATCACATTCTTCAAGAGTAAATATTTCAAAATCTTCTCTTGAGTATTTTCTTATTGCGTGATATAATGGGGTATCGACACCTTTCTTTGCTTGCATCCAATGCTGATATATCCTTTTTGACAATCTTTGCTTAGTTTGCCCAATGTATCTTTTATCAGTTATTAAATTCTGAATACAGTAGATGCATCCCATAACAGTTCTTTTATCTAATATTATTTATGTCTCAAAGGTTTTACACTAATGTTCAATTGATTGGAAATCAATTTTTGGTTCGTGGAGTAGAGAATGGTAAAAGATTTGAGACAAGGGATGAGTTCTTCCCAACTCTCTTTGTAAAAACTAAAAAAGATTCTAAGTATAGAACATTAAGTGGTGAAGCAGTAGAACCCATCAATCCTGGAACTGTAAGGGATTGTCGTGAGTTCTATAAAAAGTATGATGAAATTGCTGGTTTTGAAATCTACGGTAACGACAGATATATCTATCAATACATCTCCGAAAAATATCCAGAGGATGAAATTAAGTTTGATATCAGCAAAATTAAACTTGTAACTTTGGATATTGAGGTTGCTTCTGAAGAGGGATTCCCTGATGTGGAATCTTGCTCCGAAGAAATCCTTGCGATTACAATTCAGGATTATACAACTAAAAAGATTATTACTTGGGGTGTTAAACCATTCAACAATAAACAAAGTAATGTTACATATCATCACTGCCCAAGTGAGTATGAACTACTGAGTCACTTTATCAACTATTGGATGGTTGATGTGCCTGATGTTGTGACTGGATGGAATATTCAATTGTATGATATTCCTTATATTTGCAAGAGACTGAATAGAGTTCTTGGTGAGAAACTAATGAAACGTTTCTCTAACTGGGGACTTGTGACTGAAGGTGAAACTTATATTCAAGGACGTAAACATACTGTTTTTGATGTGGGTGGATTAACTCAACTTGACTATCTTGATCTTTATAAGAAGTTTACTTATAAAGCACAGGAATCATATCGTCTTGATTATATTGCTGAAGTTGAACTGGGACAGAAGAAACTAGATCACTCTGAGTTTGATACTTTTAAAGACTTCTATACTCAAGGTTGGCAAAAGTTCATTGAATATAACATCGTTGACGTAGAACTTGTTGACCGTTTGGAAGACAAGATGAAACTGATTGAACTTGCTCTTACTATGGCATATGATGCCAAAGTAAACTATGCTGATGTGTTCTATCAAGTGCGGATGTGGGATAATATCATCTACAATTATCTTAAGAAAAATAACATTGTCATCCCACCGAAGAATAAATCATCAAAGAATGAAAAATATGCTGGGGCATATGTTAAAGAGCCGATTCCTGGGATGTATGATTGGGTGGTCAGTTTTGACCTTAATAGCCTTTATCCCCACCTTATTATGCAATATAACATCTCTCCAGAAACACTCCTTGACGAAAAACATCCAACTGCAAATGTTGAAAAGATTCTAAAAGGAGAACTAAACTTTGAGATGTATAAAGACTATTCGGTATGTCCGAATGGTGCTATGTTCCGTAAGGATGTTCGTGGATTTCTTCCAGAATTGATGGAAAAGATTTATAATGAACGTGTAATCTTTAAAAAGAAGATGCTTGCTGCAGAGCAAGAATATGAAAAAACTAAAAATAAGGAGTTGGTTAAAGAGATTGCAAGATGCAATAATATCCAGATGGCGAGAAAGATTCAATTGAACTCTGCTTATGGTGCTATCGGCAATCAGTATTTCCGTTATTACAAACTAGCAAATGCTGAGGCAATCACACTTTCTGGTCAACTTTCTATTCAGTGGATCATGAATAAGGTAAATACTTACCTGAATAAGATTCTTAAAAGTGGAGATGTGGATTATGTTATTGCTTCGGATACTGATTCTCTTTATATTAATATGGGTCCTTTGGTTGAGAGTGTATTCAGAGGAAGAGAGAAAACTACTGAAAGCATTGTTTCGTTCCTTGATAAGGTCTGTCAGTTGGAATTTGAAAAATATATTGAAAATTCTTACCAAGAACTGGCGGACTATGTAAATGCTTATGAACAAAAAATGTTCATGAAACGTGAGTGTATTGCCGAACGTGGTATTTGGACAGCAAAGAAAAGATACATTCTAAGTGTTTGGGATAGTGAAGGTGTTAGATATGAAAAACCAAAACTAAAGATCAAAGGTATTGAAGCAATCAAATCCTCAACACCAGCACCTTGTAGAAAAATGTTGAAAGAATCATTTGACATTATGATGAGTGGTTCTGAAGATGACATGATTGATTATATTGATAGATGTAGAACAAGTTTTAAGAAATTATCTCCAGAAGAAATTTCATTTCCACGTTCTGCATCGGATGTTCAAAAATATTCATCATCTTCTGACATTTATGGTAAAGGAACTCCAATTCATGTTCGTGGAGCACTTTTGTTTAATCATTACATAAAACAAAACAAACTTACCAAAAAATATTCACTTATCAATAATGGTGAAAAAATTAAATTTATTTTCTTGAAAAAACCAAATATAATTCATGAAAACGTAATTTCTTTTATTCAAGAATTTCCTAGAGAACTTGGTCTTGACAAGTATATTGACTATGAACTACAATTTGAGAAAGCTTTTCTAGAACCACTCAAGTCTATTCTTGATACTATTGGATGGAATGTAGAAAAAACTGTAAACCTTGAACTCTTTTTTGCCTGATGGATTTGCCTATTAATGATAAAGAATTGGATACGATTGTAAAAGCACTTGGATTTGGTGGGGATGCTGCTCTATATCATAAATTGAAACTTGTTAGGGAACTTATGGAGCAGGGTTTACCTTATAAAAAAATACTTCGTGAAGAATACGGAATGATTGTATGATTAGACTTCCTATAAATGAAAAGGAGTTGGATACTATTATTCTTACTCTAAAAGCATGTCATCCTGCTTTGTATTCTAAACTTTGGGCATATAAAATGAACGATTTGAAAAAGGAGAAAAAAGATGGACTTTCTTAAAGATATTGTAAAAGAGATTGGTGATGACTACACAAAGTTAGCATCAGATATTGATGAAACAGAGACTTATGTTGACACAGGTTCGTACATTTTTAATGCACTGGTTTCAGGTAGCATATTTGGTGGTGTATCTGGGAATAAGATTACTGCTATTGCTGGAGAGTCTAGTACTGGAAAAACTTTCTTCTCTCTCGCTGTGGTTAAGAATTTTCTTGATACTAACCCCGATGGTTATTGTCTCTATTTTGATACTGAGGCTGCTATTACTAAATCACTTGTAGAATCCCGTGGAATTGATACTTCTCGTTTGGTTGTTGTTAACGTTGTTACTATTGAAGAGTTTCGTACAAAGGCACTCAAAGCAGTAGACTTATACTTAAAAAAACCTGAAGAAGAACGTAAACCCTGTATGTTTGTGTTAGACTCTTTGGGTATGCTTTCCACTGAGAAAGAAATTACTGACGCACTTAATGATAAACAAGTTCGTGATATGACTAAATCACAACTTGTTAAAGGTGCTTTCCGAATGTTAACCCTCAAACTAGGACAGGCAAATGTACCGCTCATTGTCACAAATCATACATACGATGTCATCGGAGCTTATGTACCAACGAAAGAAATGGGTGGAGGTTCTGGACTCAAATATGCAGCAAGTACAATCATTTATCTCAGCAAAAAGAAAGAAAAGGATGGAACAGAAGTGGTCGGCAATATTATCAAAGCTAAGACTGCTAAATCGCGTTTGAGCAAGGAGAACAAAGATGTTGAAGTCCGTCTGTATTATGATGAGCGCGGTCTTGATCGTTACTACGGTCTTCTGGAACTTGGTGAGATTGGTGGACTCTGGAAGAATGTAGCAGGACGATATGAGATTGATGGTAAGAAAATTTATGCCAAACAGATTCTAAAAGAACCTGAACTTTATTTCACTGAAGAAGTGATGCAACAACTGGACGAAATCGCACGAAAGGAATTTAGTTATGGAGAAAGTTGAGTTTCTAGTTCTTAGAAACCTTTTACACAATGAGCAATATGTAAGAAAAGTAATTCCTTTTATTAAATCTGAATACTTTGAAGATCAAAATCAAAAGATTGTATTTGAAGAAATCCTCAAGTTTGTCCAACAATACAATCAACCAGCAACGAAAGAAGTTCTCTGCATTGAAGTAGAAAATCGTCAAGATATCAACGAGACTTCTTTCAAAGAAATTAGTCAGATTATTAGTTATCTTGATGATGAACCATCTGAGTTTAATTGGTTGGTAGATACAACTGAAAAGTGGTGTCGTGACCGTGCTATCTATCTTGCTCTTATGGAATCTATCCATATTGCAGATGGTAAAGATAGTAAAAAAAATCGTGATGCTATTCCTAGCATTTTATCAGATGCTCTTGCCGTATCTTTTGACACTCACATCGGACATGATTATCTGCTAGATTATGAGCAAAGATATGAGTCCTATCATAAAAAGGAAGAGAAAATTGAATTTGATCTTGAATATTTTAACAAAATCACAAAAGGTGGACTACCTAATAAGACTCTCAATATCGCTCTTGCTGGTACGGGTGTTGGAAAAAGTCTCTTTATGTGCCATGTTGCTGCTTCCGTCTTATTGCAAGGCAGGAACGTTCTCTATATCACTCTTGAAATGGCGGAGGAACGAATTGCTGAAAGAATTGACGCAAATCTTCTGAATGTTCCTATTCAAGATATTGCAGAACTTCCAAGGCAGATGTTTGAGAACAAGGTTACAAATCTTGCAAAGAAAACTCAGGGACAACTCATTATTAAAGAATATCCAACTGCTTCTGCACACTCTGGACACTTTAAATCACTTCTTAATGAACTTGCACTTAAAAAAGCATTTAAACCAGATATTATTTTTATTGATTATTTGAATATCTGTGCTTCATCAAGGTATCGTGGTGGTAGTAATATCAACTCTTACACTTTTGTAAAGTCAATTGCAGAAGAACTTCGTGGTCTTGCTGTGGAGTTTAATGTTCCTATTGTGAGTGCTACCCAGACAACTCGTTCTGGTTATGGTTCTTCTGATGTGGAACTGACTGATACTTCTGAAAGTTTTGGTCTTCCAGCAACTGCTGATTTGATGTTTGCTCTTATCAGCACTGAAGAACTTGAAGATCTTGGTCAGATTCTTGTAAAACAACTCAAGAATCGTTATAATGATCCAACCATTAACAAGAGGTTTGTTATTGGAATTGATCGTGCAAAAATGAGATTGTATGATGTTGAACAATCTGCACAGAAAAACATTCTTGACAATGGACAAGATGAAGAGTATGATTATGAAGAGAAAAAACCTAAAAAAACATTTGAGGGATTTAAATTCTAATATGACTACAACTATTGAAAAAGTTATTGATACAAAAAAGTATATTGAATTCGTTCGTCAAACAACCAGTCCTGCAAGTACAAACTATGCAG
>Ga0194115_10008153_pt1 | contig 10205 bp, 13 predicted proteins | sample TA2MahsurfametaG_3_FD_148656 | JGI IMG/M metagenome (GOLD analysis project Ga0194115, IMG submission 148656) | Freshwater microbial communities from Lake Tanganyika, Tanzania - TA2015002 Mahale S4 surface | ecosystem: Environmental > Aquatic > Freshwater > Lake | place: Tanzania: Lake... | reverse complement strand
CATCTCGATGCGCTGATCGAATGTGATACGGCACTCGTGATATCGCAAAGGCATGGCGCCCTCTATCCAAGTCAGCTCATCGAAATGGGTGACATATTTCAGTTCGAACATCAGGATAATCCTTCTGCTAGTGCTTTCAAGCTCATGAGTTCAGCGTTTACCATCGGCATCTTGTATCCAAGTTCATAGCTTAATTCATGTACTTCTAATCTCCTCTTTATCCTTTCTTGTAAAGTCAGGCCAGGATTCAAGATGCTATTCCAAGCATAGAGACCATCTCTGACATTGTGGATACCAGCATCTATACCCAGATCATCCATCATTTTGCTTAATGGAGTATCTTCATATATGTGCATGGTCAGCCCCCATCTAAGATAACTGATCACGTCCATCTGACCGAACCGCTGATATTTTCTCAGGCAATCTAGTGTATATGCATGGTCCTCAGATGTTTCTATAGGATAACCAATTATCATCAAGAATACGTTAGGTAATGCCCATTTGGCACACTGTTCTAGATGATAGTCGATGTCAGCATTGGTGAATTTCTTTCGCATATGGAATCTAATGTGTTCAGAGAAGCTTTCTATGCCCACAGTTATCTGTTTGCAACCAGCTAGATGCATCAGCTCATATATCTCAGGAACCATGTTTGTTGATTGCTTGCAGATGAACTGTCCCGAATAGGTTATTCCTGACAGGGCAGGATCTTTCTGTTTGGCATCATAGAGAAGTTCATTGAACTTGCGGAAATTTTTGGTGCTACCATTGATCAAACTATCTGTGAATTCAAACCTGTCGATACCAGTCTCATAGAAATTCTTCCTCATCTCTTCGACCAACAGTGCAGCTGATCTATAACGGAACTTAGGCCAAACAGTAGCGATGTCACAGAAAGTGCAGTCCCTCACACAGCCTCTACTACCTGTCAACAACAAACGTTTACCGCTGTACCTATCCAGATCCATGCCTCGATAATCAGCGAATGGTAGGCTGTCCAAGTCTTCTATCTGTTGATTGTTAGCTACATTGATCCCAGGGTGTAGCAAATCACCTTGGAGGAAATGTTTGAGTGCGACTTCGCCCTCACCATATATCACATTGTGAGCCCAACCTTCGTGGAGTATTTTTTCGCCAAATATCTGCTTTGATCCATCTATGCTGCTGCTGAGTGCATTACCACCGCATAGGAAAGATAGATCTGGAAAATGGTCGCGCATCAACGGTAATATCCTTCCCGCTATCCTAATGCTGTAGATGCTGAAGATTGAAAAAGCTAATATAGCAGTGTACTCGTCGATGTGGGATCTTACATGTTTGATCGATATCGCAGCTATCTTATTCCAAAGATGATCATCGAGCGTATCCTTGGCTAGCTCGCAATAGCTAAGCAGTTGTTGCCATTCATGGCTATCAAGCTGAGATTGGAGTTCAAGATTCAGATCGACATGTTTCATGTCCCAACCAGATCCTGTGACTATAGGTCGCAACGCTGCGACAGCAGGCGGCGGAATCGCCACATCTAGCTCAGGTATTGTTATGAAAATCAGATTTTTCATCTAATATCAATCTTATATCTCGCACCAAGTCAGTGTTAGCACCGCTCAGACCAAAATACTTGCTGATGTATCCTTCATCATCTCGATACTGTGCAGGGACGCTAGACAATATGCTTGCCACATTCATGTTAGCGTATCGCCAAAAGAAATCATCGGCAAAAATAAATTTGAACATGTGATCGAACACATCTATGCCAGCTAGATAAGTGTTAACGAGGAATCCATCTATCCGTATTCGAGGCACAATACCCCAGTTCTTGTCCATGGGATTCAACCATACTTCGATCTCACCTCGGGGCAGATCGATCTCGATCGATCCACAGCAACGTCCTTCGCTGATCTTGGCTCCATCCGCATAGAGCGTGAAGCTGGTCAATGAAGGATGCTCTAGTGCTATTTTGTGCATGTGAGATATGTATCACATGATTTCTTCAGCTATGCCCAATATTTCTGCAATACCTAATCCAGCTGCTAAGATCATGATATCTCCGCCTGCCACTATGCAGAAGAAACAAGATAACAATCTTATACCGCTCTTCAAGAAGCTGATCTTGGAATGCCAACCCCTATATCTATCTTCGAAGTCGCTCATATCTTCCACCATTCTTCCCATGGATAAACCAACCAACAATCTTCTTCAGCTTTGTTGACTTCTGTGGCAGCGTAGTCTACCTTGACAGGGCTGGCTAGGTTGTTGGTCAATACAGCAAAACGCACGTTGTCGTGCCACAGCGTGTTCCATCGCTCGTGATTAGGCAAGCAGCCTGATTGCCAATCCCGTTTGATCCAATCGAACGTAGCACCAGTGTCATTGATGTCATCCACGATGAGAATGTTCTTGACGCTGTTATGATGCTGCTTCTGATCCTCTGTCCCAAACTTACCGCGATCATCTTCTTGGACATAACCAAAAGCATCTTCAGCCATCCAAAGATTGCTCTCAGGTTTATGATCCGCATCCCGCAACCTCACGTCCAATGTGTGCATCTTGCAACTCAAGTAGTGGCTGAGCATCACAGCAGGTGTGACCCCTCCCCGGGTGATCCCGACCACATAATCCGGATACCACTTATCAGCTATTAACTGATAGATCAAGTCTGATACTTGTTTTCTCACATCGCTCCATGTGTGATATATCTTCTTTATCATAAACCCTCCGATGATAGATTTTTCAAGATGTGCGATTCTTTTGATTACGTTCAGCTGTGTCCCTTCATGCTGAGGCAGATGTCGTAGAACTCCTTCTTGAGCGCGGGATCCCTCTCGAACGCACCAAGCATGATAGCGGTGGTCATGTCGCTCTCATGCTCACGGACACCTCGCATGGTCATGCAGTGATGCTCGGCCTTTACCACCACGGCGATGTTATCAGTCTCGGCATATTCTTTCAGAGCTTCCGCGATCTGCGTGGTCATCTCTTCCTGTATCTGCGGGCGTTCAGAGATGTGATGAACCAACCTGTTGAATTTGCTGAGTCCGATGACCCTGTCCTGCGGTATCACACCTATCCAACATTTGCCTACGATGTTCTGCAAGTGATGCGCGCAGATCGATCGGATGCTGATAGGTCCAGTGGTATAGAGGCTCTTGTAACCCAAATTAGGGAAACTAGTAATCTTAGGACTAGGGATATAGCGTCCGCTGAATGTTTCACAGATATACATCTTGGCTACACGGCGAGCAGTTTCCTTGGTGTTATGATCGTTTTCTGTGTCGATGACTAATGTGTCAAGCACGCCTTGTAGCTTGCCAGTCAACTCGTCCATCAATGCATCAATGTCTCCTGGTTGCATGAAATCGCTGATGTTATCATTGGAATGGAACCTCGCGCCAGCTGCTTTGATGCGCTGGCGTATTTCTTCTGATTTGCTCAAAATCTATCTCCGATGTTAAGGCAGTGGATTGCCATTGTGATTAGTATATGCTATGGTCCATGATCACGCAATATATTTAGATCTGCATGCTCTTTTTGATGGAATGATAGAGGGCGTCACCGCTGAAGAATCGATCACCTACTTCTTCGGCCATATCCATGGCGTGCTTGATCATGTCTTTGTTGCTGGTCATGATGTTGCGGATAAATGCTATGAGCTCTGACTTGTGCGCGTTATAGCTATCCCAACTTTTTGTCCAATCATTGGGATAAGCCATGCTCCACATCTCCGAATAGCTGAGCCTGTCAGGTACCACGGGGATGGTGCCGACCAGCGCCGCTTCATAGCTGGTGATGCCCAGCGTTTCCTGCAGGTTAGCGCTGAACATGATCTTGCTTTCGGCCATGTGCATGTGGTATTCATCCTTGGTGAGTTTATGATCCTGCGCGATGAACCATTCATACTCTGGCAGCTCGCGTGCCAGGTCACGGAATATGTCTACCTGCTTCTCCGGCGCCAGCCTATGCGGGAAGATGATCTTCTGCTTCTTGGGCACCTTGATGTAGGGCAGCATGATATCCCTGAGATACTCCATAGGCCATCCAACGATCTTGATCCTACCAGCATCTGGATTATTGTTTTGCCACTCGTCGAACTCATCATCCGCGAACAGGTATTCGACATCAAACAAGTTGCGGAGGAATAGATTAGCGTGGAAACGTGTGGCGAAGAAGTTGTCATCATAGCAGTAGAACATGCTGCTCTCAGCGTTGCGCACCCATGGCGTGTCACCGATCAGCCTTCCGAGGAAGTCATTGGGGTCATAAGAACCAGCATGCCAAAGCCCGCCGATCCTGATGCGAATCTTAAGAAGATCTGCCATGTATTTTAGCTGGATAACAGTAGGATTCCAAGCGTCTGTGTAAAGGAAGTAATCTCCATCCTTGATGTCTCCCATGGCGAACATGCGAGATATCTCCAGCATCTGCTGGCTCTTGTAGTTGTTGGTGCCCGCGAAGTTTAGGAACGCTCCGGGCGTGGTAGCCTGTGGGACCTCGCCACCTGATATGACCACGACATCAAATCCATATTCACGCATCTGGACCGGCACATGTTCCTTCCATTGTTTGGTGTAGCGCGTGTCTACCGCCTCGATATCTACAAGATATAGTGTCATGTCATAACTCTCTTTCCTTGTCAACTAAGATCTGGATGAAATGTTTTGGTTTTACGCCCCTTAGATGGAAGCTGTCGCTGCTGTGATAGTAGTCTCTCTTAAATGCAACCAACTGTCCTTTGCGTTGATATGGACAGGCGTGCTTAACCGTGAGATATAATCTATCCTCCGGCCAACACATGCTGAGGTTTTTATCCCAGAAATCCTGTGACACAGGATGTTCCACCTTGGGATTTTGTTGCTTGTATATATAGAAATGATTTGTGTGGTTGCTGCGTTGATCGAATATGATGGTGCGCGAATCTGCATCTTCCAATGGAATCAAGAGATTGTAATAGCTCTCGCTGCCATCGCTCTCGAACCAATCGCTGTGTATGTCCCATGGTAGATGCAGGATCTGATAGTTGATCTCTTTGAACATCACTGGCCTATCAAATACGGATCTGATCTTAGCTAGCATCTCGCTGATGCAGGGCGTGTGGATATCGGTGAGCTTAAGCTGTTGTGATATCAGCTTGCCCTTGAAGACACCGACCTTGTCAAAGAAATCCTCGTGCTTTCCTGTTGACATCATCTCTGATTTGGCACGGTCTAGCAAAGCGTGATCGAAGAAATCATCTATGACAAAAACATCATCCAACCTTCTTACTCCCTTCAAGCATGAACATAGCGTGACTCGCTATCGATGTCAGGATTATTGCCGTCGATCCACATGCCTGTCGCGGCTCCAATTATTAGGGACACGCTCTCCTTGCTTCCATTTGCTGTAGTAGCCCCAGGCTGAGTTGACTTTATATAGATCTTTCTCGTCGAAGATCCAACCGAACTGGCGGCAGAAGTCGCGATAGTTATCTAGATCATCGAATGTCTTGCGGATAGTATCTTTGATATTGCGCATCTGTCTTTCTCATGTTTTTGAAGTCAAAGGCGAATACTCACACCAGCTTCCGTTCTCGCCATCTTCGGAAACCTCGATCTGGACTGTGCGTCTAGGATATCTCGCAGCGATCGCATCATAGAGATCATCGCTGATCATTTCGCAGGACTTATAGTCTAGCTGGGTTTTCACCAACGATTGCAACCATCGCTTGAACTGGATGAATTCTATCTCGCGATCATCATGGAATACTTGGATAGCGATGCGGAAATGGAACACATGCCGATGTGGATACCCCAAGAAGCTGACATCATATTCATCGCCCGTCTTTAACTTGGGGTCTTCCAGCGCGGCTGGATAACGATGGATGGCTTCCTGTTGGAACGTCACCCAGATCAGTTTCTTAGAATTTATCACTCTTCATGTCCTTGTTCATCATGCTGGTTAAGGGGACGAATGGTATGTCGAGCATTGGATCGCGCTCTTCTTCCATGCGTATGATGGTTGGTATGATCTCATCCTTGCCATACTGTGACCAATCGGTGAATCTGTCCCTGGATTGCAGATCATGCAGTTGATGCACCCACACGCCTGGATTGCTTGACCGGAAATCTCTGTCGTCTATCTTGACTGTAGCATTGTAATTTAGGTTTGTCAAATAAGGCAGTTTCACCGATATCTGCGGGATGAACCTATCCCTGCCGCTGAGCATGGTCAGCATGTCCAAGCTGGTTTCATAGTGTCTAACGTCTAGATCCAGCGTGACCCAATAGCCGAGATCCAACAGCCCATTGGCTAGCTTCTCCCAAGACTCTTGGTCGATGCCATCGAAGCTGTGATTGGCTCCCAGATACACATGCTTGATCTTGCGTTCCGAGCAGATCTCCCACAGCCTGTCGATCGGTTTGATGCCTACCACGAACAGCGTCATCATGCCATGCGCTGGTGTGTGTTCCACTTCTATACCGGTGAAAAGATCCGCGGCATCAGTGACGCCAGATGAGTAATCACGTTTCATCGTTGATCTCCAGTTCTTCTAGCTTTGCTTCATCCAGTTCGATGTCAACAGAATCATCTATCACCCTTGGCACATCGAACATAGAGTTGAAGGCGGTTTTGGCGTTCACGGTTTTCTTGCCCGTGGCCCCACGAGTCCCTATGACCCTCAGATAAAACTTGTCCCACTTCTCGATAGCCGCTTCTGCTGCAGATCGTGATCCAGCGGTGAAGATCTCATCCACTATGTCACGGAAAACCACGCGATCGAATCTCTCATCGATAAGCATCGCTGGCAGCACGCCTCTGTCATAGGTATCATTGCCTTTCTGCACAGCGTCGATATGGGCCCAAACGTTGTGTCCCATCTGTAGGGCATAGCTGAAGCTGTCCCATGACGTCTTTGCAACCTTACCGATCTTGTTTGCTTGTCCAGGTTGATACACGCAGATATCTTTAACACACAGTATTCTGCTAACTGGACCATCCTCGAATGGCGCGATCAACTTTGAACCATCATCGTTCCAGCCCACGATCTTATCATCGCGCAGGCAATCGCCCAGTGATCTGTTATCACCGCTATATTTGCGATCATCCACGCTGCTCTCCATCTTATAGGTCCACTTGGTCCTATCCAGCATGCGGGTATAGGTGTAGATCAATCCGTTGGCATTGGCCAAGAATGGACTGGCGCAGTCGAAGCTGATGGTGAAACGAGGATTGTGATGCTTCCTCACCGCGCGCTGCAGATCGGTGAGCAACACTGCCCATTCCAGCTTGCTGGTGCCCAGGAAATGCATCCAATCATGAAGGCCTGGTTCCAACAGTCCATCATACATGATAGCCACGATGCGTTTCAGCACCAGATGCACGTCGCACATGTTCTGTCCGCCCATGCTCCAACCGTTGAAATGCGTGCCTGGATACTGCTTGGGATCGCAGTATTTCTTCATCCGATGATACCAATCATCGGCCTCGGTGTGTGTCTCGCCTTGCAACACGTTCAAGAACTTGCATTGACCAGTCCTGTTGCGCATGAAGTAATCATTGTTGATCTCCGTGGCTGCGACAGCTTCTTCATAGCTGGAGATGCCAGTGGCTTCCTGCCCTCGAGGGCTTCGAGCTACCCAAGCTGGGATGTCGAGGATCATGCCATAGTCCATGAGCGCATCCATCCACTTGAGCACCAGCTCGCGCTTTTCTTGAGCTTTGGGACAGCTGGGATCTTTCCAATCACCTTCCCACACGCCCTTGCCGATCTGGAAGCCACCTGAGTCACCCAGTATGAGGCTGTCACCGTTGCGCGGCCTTTGCCTGAATAAGTCTTCTTTGGGCGCATGCTTGTTGAGATCCAGGATAGCATGGCCGGCTGAATACAGCGCCCATGGATAGTAGAACACGCCCTTGCTGGGGTCGAGGAAGTTCAAGCTCTCCACGCCATGCTGTAGCGTGCCGGGCACCCTAGCGGGATCAACATAATTGCTGCTCCTCTGGCGACCTATGAAGGTCGAATAGAATGTAGAGATGGCAGGAAGGAAGACCGCGTAGTCCTTCTGCGTGGTCTTTAGATCGACGGTATCCACTTTTGATTCCTTCCTACCCAATCTATCAATGCATAATCTGTGCTGTAGTAATCTCTTATCTTAGCAGCAAAATCACTATCTGATTTTAGTTTCTGCTTCACTATATCCCTAATTCTCATTTTGATTGGTCGTCCTTGTGTGGTGTTTTCTCGTTCATGGTTGGTGAAGTCACAAGCACATCCGTTGACATATAGATAGTTCATCATGGTAGCGTTGACTGTTTTTATCTCTCCCATCATGGCGAAATCAAACCAACCTAGGTCATGGCCTATCAAAAACGATGATTGGGCTAGGGTATGGGCATCCATGTCTGGATTGTGCGCCAACAATGGCAACACATGATCCATAGCAGGATCTATCCCTTGCTCATCATATACATGGCTGAGGAATTCTGCGATACCGCTGATCCATCGCTTCACGGGATCACGCAGTATGCAGATACCTTTTGATTTTACGACATGTCTGGGAATCTGATGTTGAGATGTAACGGTATTCCATCCCATCGCCGACAACTGTCCATTCATGAAGCTGCTAGCGTTCTTGGGTATGTTATGAAAATACAGACGTCCATCAGGGCTCGCAGCACCTAGGATAGGATGCTCATGGATACCTCTGGCTTCGATGCTGTTTATCGTCTTAAGCTCAAGTTCATGCATAGGGGATATAAGATTCTAACGTGCCATCTCGATGCACGTCGCTGGTGAAGCAATGCAAGCCACCATCGAAGAACCATTTGTGCCGCAGTTTCACGATGTGAGGTGTGATGCCATGCTCATCGCACATTTGCCATACCACGGGATGATGATTAGACACGATTATGTTTTTCCTGTCTATGACCAAACAGTTCACTTCGAACACCGTCTCTTCAACATAACCAACCCAGTCGGTGAGATAGGTGTCAACGAAACTTGCGAACTTAGCTGGTTCATTTAGCTGGCTCACGAAATAGCGCCCATTGACGCCGTTTTTTTGGCTGAACTTCTTGAATTCATGCAGCTGGGCGGTGCTAGGATCATGAACGTTGTATCGCTTCCATCCTCGGAACATGTCATATGCTGTGTCATCGACATGGTATGTGGTCAGCAGCACGCCTGGATTGACGGCAGCGAAAACACCATCACAATGGCCATCTGTGGCCAACGTATGCAACTTGAACTTGTCCTTGACGTCTAATCCAGTTCCTTTGATGATCTTGTTGATACCTTCCCAACCAAAGAAATCAGTGCTATCAAAGATGATATCACGGCCGATCTTGGCTATGCAGCTGCCATCTAACCTTGGTTCATATTCGCCTTGTATCAACCAAGTCTTTTGGCCACGTGATTCCAGCTCGCGCTTGATATTAAACGTTCCATCAAAGTGATGGAAGAAGCAAGTGGTATCATCCAAAGTAATGATCCAATCACGCATGTGCAGCGGAGGGATTGTTAGCTGTTGTGCTCGTTTGGAAGCAGCTTTGAATTCATCCACTAACATGGGTAGTTCTGGTCGGAGTACCTCTACACCATTGGTGATCAATAGATCAGACAAGGCTGCGAGATCCTCGCAGGTCTCATCGAATATGCGTGATAAGCTATTCCTGACCGTTGGATCAGGGATAGCTTCAGCGTAGTCCTTGCTGTAACAAGATCCTACGATGCAGACCTTGAGTGGATCAAACTCGTTGTAAGCGTGCATCACTTGGCAAGCATGGGCAGTATATAGTCATAGGTTCCAATGCCGCTATCTACTGAGATCATGATACCTAGATCGCCCATGTGGATCATCTTGTCACCGCTGAGCGCCAGCACAGAATTCACGTGTGCAACTGGCACTGCGATTGTCTTCTTGACAGCAGCATCAACGCCTGTATGGAACGTGAAACTCCCACTGTGGCTGCTGGCATCACCCAGCTGTGCCATGATATGGCCCCCCTCGATGCGGAACGTCACTGCTTTTTCTTCTGGATTTGCAGATGTTTGGAACTTTAGCTTTTGGGTGGCTGCCACCGATGGAACGAACTCTACTGGCCAATTCTTGACATTGAAAGATAGCTTAGGTTCAATGCTGTCGATGATCTTGCTCGCCATCAAACGGAAATCGTTCTTGAAATCACCTGCTGCATTCTCTAGATGGATGGCCACAGGTTGGCTCCCGCCT
>Ga0194115_10008152_pt1 | contig 10209 bp, 11 predicted proteins | sample TA2MahsurfametaG_3_FD_148656 | JGI IMG/M metagenome (GOLD analysis project Ga0194115, IMG submission 148656) | Freshwater microbial communities from Lake Tanganyika, Tanzania - TA2015002 Mahale S4 surface | ecosystem: Environmental > Aquatic > Freshwater > Lake | place: Tanzania: Lake... | reverse complement strand
AATCCTGTCTGAATCGTAGGTCGGCACAGTTCGGGGCACTGGGGGTGTTCCAAAAGTCGCACATTATAAAACCTCGTAAACAGGCATAGATTATAACATGCCGCTCTTGATCTCGTCTCTGCTTCTCAGCCTTGTCACACCTGCCTGGGCATCAGCAACAGGCACGGATGAGATGCTCTCGAACATCGAGATGGTCCCGCCGGTCGTGGTCTTCGTGGTGGATCTGTCCTCAGACATGGACAGCCCCTGCGACGGTTCCACGACCGGCAATTCCTGTTTAGAAGACACGAAGTCGGCGATCCAGTCAGTCACTCGACACTTTGACACACCGAACTATGCTGTAGTCGGGACAAGCCCAACCGCGTCAGGTGACGCATATTTTCCAATAGCGCCTGCAGGTTCATCATATTCGGAGATTGCTGCGGCACTTACAGGTCTGACAACGCACGGCACTACGAGAAATCTCGCCGAGACTCTTGAAAGCGTGGGTGAAGACTACCTTCGATTGTCAAGCGCAGATAATGAAGCTGACGACGACGCCGACGGCATGACCGGTGACTGGTCAGAGACTCCTATCAGTTACAGCTGCACCGAGACGCATGTGATCGTCCTCTCACGTGGCAGGCCAGTCGACGACGATCAGGTCACGTTTTCATACTCAATGGCGTCTTCTGCGGCGTCAGGAGAGATTGCGTGCGATTCATCCGGTGTGTCTGCGACAGACTCGCAGTGTTACTATGACAACGTCGTCTCACATCTGTATAACTCAGACTTTAGCACTCTGTCAGACACACAGCGAGTCATTGTTCATACGGTCGGCCTTGGAACTGCGTCCGGATCGCTGGAAGAAGCATTGTTCTCTCACGCATCTGAGAACACTGCAGGTGACGGGATCTACGATGTTGCCGAGGCGGGCGAAGACATTCTCGGTTCGATCCTAAGCATCATTGGTGACATCTCGGCAGGAACGTACACAAGGTCAGCACCCATTCTGTCAGCTGATGGTTCACATCTCATCTACACGTTCTTTGAGATCACAGGTGTGAACCCACTTGCCCAAGGGCACGTCAGAGACTACGTCGTGGACAGCGATCCGGCATCTTCCACATATGGCGAGGTCCTGTACGAGGGCCCTAGCGCCTACGGTGGCGCAGTCTGGGACGCGGGTGATCTACTTGTCAGCAGACCCGTCACTTCCGCCGAGGACAACCCGGACGATCGAGACGGTGTCGGTCACCGTGACATCTACACCTGGGAGGACGGTGCAGCATCACTGTCAGGTCTATCGGGCGACAGGGTGACTGGAAGGCTTGGATTTGACTATGAGTTTGCCCGAACTGCAGGCGCGTCTTCAACAGTTCTGAGCAGTTACCTTGACGTCACCGTTGGCTCTGCACCCTGTGCTGCAGACTCTCGTTACGACCTCGACGGGGACTGTATTGTGGACGGTGATGATCTGCAAGCGCTCATAGACTTTGCAAGAGGTCTGCCAGACGCGCAGTTCCGATTCATAGACATGTCTCTTGCCGAGGCCTATCCTGGTGGCGGCGGTCGAGGTTCATGGAAGCTGGGTGACTCTCCCTACTCAATTCCCACGGTAGTCTCGGCACGCAATGACATGTACGCAGTTGATCCGACGTACCGAGCGTTCTTGGCGGATCTTGAGGCCCGTGAGGTCCCGTCAATTGTCCTGATTGCTGCCAACGACGGGATGCTGCACGCCTTCCGGTTGGAGGACGATCCTGCAACACCCACGGACGATGAGGCAGGTGAGGAACTCTGGGCGTGGATCCCAGGCTATCTTCTCCTCAGAGACAAGGACGAGGAGTGGGCAGGCAGCCTCATCGACCTCATGTGGTACGGCCGCACCTTCCTCTTCGACGGAAGCCCCGTCGTCGAGGACGTGTGGATTGATTCGGATGGTGATGGCCGAAAGTCACCTGATGGTTCCGAGTGGCGCCGTGTCGTGGTCGTGCAGCAGGGCATGGGCGGCCCGGTGACGCTCGCGCTCGACATCACAGACACTTCTTCACCTGAGTTCCTCTGGGAACAGACAAACACCTCGGACACGTCAGCGATGGGTATGACGACGGGTCGCCCGGTCATCTTTAACACTTACGACGCACGAGTCCCAACCCGACCTCGCGACCAATGGGTCGCGATGTGGGGCGGAGGTAGGTCCGTGTCGATCACAGGCGATTCAGGAAATGACTACTGGCGCAGCACCGAGGCGAATCTCTACACATGGAATGTGGGCGATGACTGGAAGGGGACAGAGTCTGCCGGATATTCAGCGACGGGTGACAATATCGGTGACAAGTTTCCGGACGCGAGCGTGTCAGCAGGAGATGTGAACTACAATGACAGTTCAGCGCGCCTGGAGTATGCATATATCTCAGCGGCCCTCGCCGTTGTCGATGTAGATTCCGACGGCGATGGAGATGTCGCATACTTCCCGGTCACGACTGCATATCGTCCTGTCGATGAAGGGGGCGCTGGCCCAACTGATGCTGAAAGCCCAGGCTCGTCATGGATCTACAAGGCGATCATCAACGAGTCCCAGCCCGATGACCTCACGTGGTGTAAGTTCTATGACCCACACACGGGTACCGATGGGACCAATGGGATAGGTGCGCGCCCGGAAGTCTTCTACGCAGCCACCACATCATGGCTTAGAGATGGGGGCCTCGGTGTCTACTGGGGAACCGGAACACCCTACGACAGGTCGAGCGGTCGGACGGGCTACTTCTTCGCGATGAAGGACGCAGAACCCCTGGACTGCGCATCGACTGCTGAGCCTATTCCGTGTAACGGCCGGGACGGATTCTACCCACTGGATGCAGGAGAGGGGTTGACAGCCGATCCCGCAGTCTATGCAGGTGTGATCTACTTCAGCACATACACGCCCAATGCTGACAGGTGTGAGATGGGCACCGGCCGTGTGTACGGCATCCGCTTCGACGACTGCAGCCCGGGTCTTGACACCGACGGAGATGGTGAGGCGACTTCTGCTGACACGCCCTACATCGAACAGGAGGGATACGTGAGCGGCATAGCGATCACAGGATTCGGTACTGTCCTGTACGGAAGTGCGACGCCTGATAGCGATCTCTCGGTTGTTGAGACACTCCGAGTTGCAACAGATCCCTTTATGGGTACTGCGGCAATTGCGTGGCTTGAGATCTACTAAGGTTGTATAGTTACATTAAAGAGATTATTATTCTCTAGGAGTGAAGCATGAGATTGCCCCGTTCTTTAATCTTTCTATGCCTGCTTCCACTAGAAAGTGGATGCATGGACAACACAATCAATCGTATCAAGGACCCACCCGAAGATGGGACACCCGCGATCGATGTGACACCCAATCCTGTGAACTTCGGTGTTGTGCCTGCAGGTGAGACAGAGGCGCAGGTGGTCACCTTAAAGTCAGCAGGAGATCTTACCCTAAACGTCACTGCCATGCAGATTGGTGAAGGCAGGGAGACGTTCACCCTGGTCGAGCCCATGCTTGGGTCATTCACGCCTGGCGAGACCACAGACCTCACAATCACATACACCTCAGACGGGAGCGAGACCACAGGTGAGCTTGAAATTCTTTCTAATGATCCTAGCAATCCTAATCTTAGTGTGCCTCTGCTAGCGGGTGCCGACGTGATCGTTGACACTGCAGATTCCGGCGACACTGACCCACCACTTGCACAGCCTGTCGCTGTCTGCTCCGCTGACCCATCCGAGGTCCTTGCAATCCACGAGTCGGCAGACTGGATTGGAAATGCGTCATACGATCCTGACGGCGCCATCGTCGATTACAGCTGGTCTCTATATTCAGCACCCGCAGGAGCCACAAGCACCATGCCACCGGGTACTGCAAACAGGCGTAACTTCACGCCCGATGTTGCAGGTGAGTACATCGGAGAGCTTCTGGTGACTGATGACAGCGGTCTCGTGTCTGAGCCCTGCTACGCAACATTGACTGCCACGGCAGGTGACGGCCTCTGGATCGAGATGTTCTGGACTCACAGTGGCGACGACATGGATCTCCACCTCCTCCAACCTGGAGGTGCTCTCGCCGACTACTTCACAGATTGCTACTATGCCAACTGCACCTCCGGGCTGGAGTGGGGCGCATCAGGCCCATCTGACAATCCTATCCTTGACCTTGATGACATTCCAGGCACAGGCCCAGAGAATATCAACATCGATTCGCCTGCACGAGGAACATACACAGCGTATGTGCACGACTATCCTGGCTCCTCCTATGTGGGCAGGAATGATGTCACACTGAATGTCTACTGGGGTGGCAGGCTCATGTGGACTGACACACGCAATGTCAACTCCGAGGGTTGTTACGAACCCTTTGTCGAGGTGACAATTCCAGGTGGCAGCACGTCGTCGCTGAGTGGAGGTTGCCGATGAGTCAGGACAGGATTGAGATGATTGAGGAGATCATCTACGTCCTCAGGAAATACTGGCAGCAGAATCCTGAGTTGCGATTGACCCAGATCCTTGGCAATAAATTTCCAGGTGACAACTACTACACCAAAGATCAGGAAGTTCTGGACTATCTTGTCAAACTTGTCAATGAAGTCAAAGACTAGTTATTCGATATATACCGTTATGAAGAACTTCCTATTTGAAGAAGTGCAAGAACCTGCACAGAAGCGCAAGCGAAATAAGAAAGTAGCTGAAGAGACGCCAGCTGAAGAACAGATCAGACGAATGATCGACGTCAGTGTTGGTGATTTTTCTGCTCAAATTCCAGAAAGTGCGCTAGACACAGTCATCGCTTTCATTCGCGAGCTCCTTATGGCAGATTTGGACACGTCAGACGTGATTGAATTGATTCTCACTCAAGTAAGAGAGGGTGGAAGGTCTCAAGCCGAAGTCGAATTGATTGAAAAAATTCTGCGCGCAATAGATAAAAAATTTGATCCAGAGTTTATCAACAAGATCCCATCAACATTTCCATTTCTTGATGCTGTCGGGAAGGATGTTTACCCACTTGCGTCTCTAAATCCTGAGTCTTTAGCATTGCTAAATTTTCATAAGAAAAAGATAGGTCGTGGTGAAGTTGCAATTCCCCTCCTGTTTGGAATAGATAAATTCGCCGCCGACGACGACACAGATCAAAAAGGAATCAACTCATATGACCTTGTCTACAACGGCCAGCGTGCTGACATTAAGGACTATCGCAAGGACACTGGTGGCAAGTTAATAGACTCAAAAGAATTACGCCTTGGTGAGCCTGCATCTGACGCATTTACTGATAGTGCAACAGCCGGACTCGCTAGTAGTCCGATTGCCTTTGTAAAGGATTTTGCACCTAAAGACTTTGCTAGTCAACAGGCGGGTGCCAATGCGTTAATTGAAGCTTTTAAAGAGCAGCTTGATAAGATCGCACCCAAAAAGCTTGGGCTTATGACTAAAAGTGATGTCAAAAAAGAGCTGAGTGACGCGGTAAAAAACATTTCTCAAATTTTAGACAAATCTGTGCGTGATGTAATCGAAGAAAAATACCCAGGCGGTTTCTTCACAATAACAACAACAGAGATAAGAATAGTTCAAAGTGCGGGTTTTGGTTTTAATCGATTGACAGGCGGGGGCAAACGCTTAAATGTGTCTCCGATAACAGAAGCAAACCCTGTCACTAATTTCGCCAAGGGATTACAGCAACAGGTTGATAATCGCCTTGCCTCTGTCTACGAATTCATAGAAGCCAAGACAAAAAAGCAGATCGATGACGGCACGATTGACGATGTTATCAAGAATGCACAGGCAGCAGACCAAGAAACTAATCTCGCTAGCATGGAGCAGCCTGTCGAGCGTGAACCTGCAGAAGACACTGAACAGCAACAGTCAATAACAGAGACCCTGCTAAGACGTCTGATCAGATCTCTTTAAGCCAATCTCTGATGAATTCTCTCAGCTTCATCTTGGTGAAGTAGTCAGAGATCTTCTTCCTGACATCTGGCTCTACGATGACGCCCGGCTTGTCAAGAAGGTCAGGTTCGCTGCCGTAAGTTGCGTCATGGGGTGCCTTCTTCTTTTTAGGTGCACCCTTGTTGAATGCACCGGGAAGTGGAGGATCTCCGGACGTTCTCCACTCATTGATCTGGCGGGTCTCAAGATCTGCATAGAACTGTTTTCTCGCCTTCGCGACGAGCGCGGCGTCACGCTTGTGTTCCTGCTTTCGAGCCTCTCTCACAGCCCGCCTGGTCATCTCAAGGTGAGGAACATATTGAACACCTTCGGGTATGACGCTACCAATTGACTCAATGTTCTCCTCTCTGTCTTCAAAGACTTCTACCAGCGTTAGGGTGTCACCCAGGCGGTTGATGAGCTCTGTCGTCTCACGCGCCTTGAACTCAGGTGCCCGAAGGTAACGAGTCTCACCCGTCTCAGGAATCACCATCTCCTTCTTGAAGATGTGCTCATTAAACATCAGGCCCTTTTCCTCAAGGACCTGCATCACGGCATCGCGCGCTCCGGGACCCCTCGCTGTCATGAGCACGCTGTATGTCTCCGGGTCAGCGTAGGCCTCACGGGCCGCCTGGACGTTCTCCTCGATCCATGGGTCGCCACCTGACGGGCTTATGATGGAATCTAAGCTAGCAAGCCACTCCAGTGATCGCTGGTTGTAACGCTGTATCTCAGCAGGGTCAGTGCTAAACCTGAGGTTCGCAAGGAAGTCAGGTGACACATTATCGTGCGTGTCCTTCAACGTCCCGTCGAAGTCGAATATTGCAAGTCGCTTGATCATGTGTTTAAATATCTCACGCGTGTAAATAGGCGCATATGGTTTATTATTAGGGTAGGAGGTGAAATGTTCGGTGTTATCGCAGCTATTCTACTCCTTACAGAGAGTGCATCGGCCGGAGCTCCACCGGCACCTGCAAGCAGGCTCCCAGCAACACCAACAATTCCAAGCTGCGTCATTCCCGTGTATATCAATTTAGGCGCTGCAACACCTGACCAGATTCCAACATATCTTGGAGCTGCGTATAATTCACTGCGGAAGTGGAATGAGGCCCGAACGGGAGTCCTCTTCGGTCTTGAAGAGCTCATGTACACCAGCGATCGGAAGGAAGGTGCTATTGTGATTACGATGTCAGCCTTTCCTGAGGATCGTCCTGATAGTGAGATCGGACTAACCTACAATGTCGGCAAGGCAGGAGACGGGATCTCTCGTTCACGAATCCTACTCAATGTCCAAGATCCCTGGTGTATCACGGGAGGAAACCAGAACAACTGCTACCAAATGGAGAGCGTATTGACACACGAGCTCGGGCACGCGCTTGGTCTCCACCACAATGATAATCCCGCATCAGTCATGCTCTACGGCATCAGTCAGGGTGCTGTCAAGTCAATTTCACCTGCAGACGTTGCCGCTGTCAAAGCTCTCTTCCCGCAGCGCGCGCTGAATTGTAGTTCTGATACGGGCATCATGACTTGGGCCACTTCTGGTGATAATTAGATTTGGTACAGGTCAGACAAAGTAAATGTCAAAGAATGAAACGCCTGAGTCAGCTGGTCTAAATGCATGGACGGAGCTTTGTGAACTGTGTGACTGGGATGAGCGAGTCGCTCTTCAGACTATCGAGAGGTTCGTCCAAGTAAAGTCACCGTACCCGTCGGGTCGGACACGTGAGCTTTGCCAGACGCTATCAGAATCCTATGTGGCAATCAAGGCGTCAATCCTTCAGGATCAGCCGCCTGAGGCTTAGGATACCAGATCCACTCATAGATTGCCGTGGAGTGTGGATCCTTCTGGTAGAATGAGAAGGACCCGTCACGGTGAGTGCTAATGTCACCAAACGGGTCTGCGTTGGGTATGATTCCAATGTGGGGTGGGTGTTGCCCCTTTGTGACCAATGCGATCTTGGTCCCATCGAGCAGTTCTAATAGTGCCCACGTGGCATCCGAGTACTTGCAGGTCGCGCCGAGGACCTCGGCGTGCCATCTCACTGACGCCTCAATATCGTGTGCTTCGATCGCGATGTGATCCAACCTGTAGGTCGTGACCCCACCCTGAATAAATCGCTGGGTTTCCCCTGTTTTTGTCTGTTCCACTTTGATTCCATCCTTAAGGGTATACAAGGCTGTCATAAAATAATCAAGGATGTGGAAAAATAAAAACGTAATTGCGATCACCAACGTGTGAGTTGCATGATATATTATAATATGTTTGTGGAGTAGTCATGTCTGAGTCTGCGCACCAGAATGGATGGAATGAGTACTCGAAGCTAGTGTTGAAGGAGTTAGAGGTCCTAGCAGCAGGAATAAATGCCCTAAAGCATGAGATGCAAGACCTCAAGCAGGAAATGACAGAGCTTCGCCTAAAGGAAGACAAGATCAAGGAGCTCCGGGACTGGAAGGACAAGATTGATGACGTCGTGTCGCCGAGCCAGCTCCGAGAGAACGTGAAGACTATCGACGAGCTCAAACAATTCAGGACGAAGGCAGTTACTGTCTTCGCGGTGGTCCAGTTCATAATGGCAGCCGCAGTAGCACTATCGAGGTTCATGTGATAGCGCTCCTCGAGCGGATCTTTCTCAGAATCAGCCTCGATGAGGCAAAGACGCAGAAGGCATGCCCGAGCCCCACGGGAGATGTCCAACTCAACCTGAAGAACAGGAACAAGGCGATCAAGAAGCAGAAGTACGGACCTGCCAATCCTTCACTCCCAAACAAGTCATTCTGGGCAGAGAAGGCAGAGATGTGGGATGGCATCCCGGTCTCCGAGGCAAAGACCATGCGCTGTGGAAATTGTGCTGCCTTTGATGTTTCAAAGAAGATGAAGAAGTGCATCCAGGACGGTCTCAAGGATGACGCAGAGACAGATTCATACGAGACGGTCAATGCAGGACAGCTCGGCTACTGCCACATGCTCAAGTTCAAGTGCGCCTCAAAGAGGACCTGCGATGCCTGGGTCACAGGTGGGCCCATCAAGTAAGTCCTATTGTAAACTCCACAATGAGAGGTTACAATATATCTGTTGGTCACGGCAATGAACAACACATATACTATATGAGGCTCTCAGAAGGTTGACCTTGCCGGGTCTGAGAGAATATAACCAGGTGAATCCGCGAGCGACCGACGCGCGGTAGTAACCACCCTCTCTTGAAACATGGGTCACAACAGCTTGGATACTCTCTATCTCGATGACAATGATGATTGGTGGGAGAGACAAGGCAAGGTTAAGATCCTAGAAGACCATGTCGCTCTCCAGGCAGGAATCATTCCTTGTAGTGTTGTGAGGTTCCTTGAGCAACAAAAGGATCGAACAATAGATGCAGCACTTGCATCCATGACTCAGGAAGAATCAAGGCGCTGTCGCAGAAAGTTTAGGAAGATGCGGAAGAAGTTTGCTCGAAGAGACCCAAAAGGCAAGCTCTCCAAGCGTGACCTGACGTCACAGGTCTTTCAAGCGCTTCGTGCGAAGGCGCACGACCTGTATGCGCAGCTGAAGGATCCTAACGCCTCTTCCTGAATTTTTGGACCGACTTCCACTGAGCTGCATCAACCTTGCGAGCCTTGCCTCCCCGAAGGAAGGAATTGACTCGGGCCATTGCCCACTGGTGTGCTGTCATTCCGGGGCGGCTGCCTGAGGAATAGAATGCTCCCAAGCCCTTGCGATAGACTGTTGACAGTGCGCCAAGCGGTGCGTTTGAGTTCTTTGCTTTCTTCTTCAGGGCCTCTCTGGTCTTAGAGTTCAAGCCTTCGAGAAGCTCGTCCTCCTCAAGCATGAGCATGTCAGCCTCAGACATGACAGGCGGATAATCGGCGGGTTGCGCAGACTCTTCCGTGTATTTGCTCTTTCTTGACTTGTAACCTGGCTTGCTCCTTGCCTTCTTCTCCATCTCATCTCGGATCTTTATGGCTGTGCTCAGGTCTCCACGTTTGTACGCGGACTTTGCAGCATCGAGCTTTCTATCGCGAGCACTTCCCTCGGGTGCCTTGTATCCGGGTTCGTGATCAGACTTCTTCTCATCAAGTCGAAGGTTGGGCATCATGTCAGCAGGCATGTCTGGATTCATGGGCTCACCGAAGTCCTCACCCAGCTCGTCGATCACGTCCTCGACGTCAACCCCGTGCACGTCCATGGGTTCTTCCACCATCTCCTTGATGAGAACAGTGAGGTCACCACCGCCGGGAATGATCCTGTGCCACATCTCGGCGGGAATCTTATAGACGTCACCCACCTTCATT
>Ga0194115_10008150_pt1 | contig 10211 bp, 5 predicted proteins | sample TA2MahsurfametaG_3_FD_148656 | JGI IMG/M metagenome (GOLD analysis project Ga0194115, IMG submission 148656) | Freshwater microbial communities from Lake Tanganyika, Tanzania - TA2015002 Mahale S4 surface | ecosystem: Environmental > Aquatic > Freshwater > Lake | place: Tanzania: Lake Tanganyika... | reverse complement strand
AACTTTAAACAGCTGTTATATACATCAATAATTATATAGATAAAATTAAAAACGATTCCATGATTTGCTCCAAAATCATCAGAAAGATCAATAGTCCTACTGCTCAAAACGACAGATAATAATAAGTGATAGTCGGAATGTCTGATTACATCCCAAGAAATTTGAAAATGAACAAAACTCTTTCCATATGCATTATAGGTAGTAAGTCATAAATTATAAACAATGTTTTATGGAATGAATTTTTCGCAAAGACTATATTAAAAGAAGCATATCATTATTTAGTGCAAAAATCACTAAAGAGCTAAGAAAATATTTCAGCAGTATTTATTAAGTTTCTTGAAAAAGTGCACAAACTATAATAAATAAACGATTGGAATTGTTCCTTAAGATCCTAAATGAATAGGAGTAATTCTTAGCCAACATTTTTGCAGATATAAGGATTTTCATCGAATGGCTATATCAAGAATATTACGATACTTATCAGTAAATATGATGTAAATAATCAAAAATTTGATTTAATATTGCGAACAACAGAAATAGGATCGAACAGATCTATGTATAGAAGCCAGAATTAAATGAATTTAGGGTCAATGCGAACTTAAAGGATCTTAGAATAAAATAATTTTAATCTAGATAAATACAAAACAGGGTAGAATACAGTTCAACTTAAGTCATTTTCTCAAACCAACAGCAAAAGAATCATGAAAGGACAATAGTAATATATTTCGAAAAACACAAAAAGATCGTCTGCAAATAAGACTAACTCAGTCATTGATAAATAAAATCAGAAAGCGACCACTTCAAAATCAAGTAGAGTCAAAATCAATAAAAAATAACAATAAAAATGTGGAACAAAGCAATTATCTAACTTAGAACCATAAAATAGTTTAAAATCATCAGCATCTAAAAACTTTTTGCCTTATGAATCTATTCAATAAAAGCTGGCAAAAATACCTAAAAAATAGGACAATAATTTCATGACAAAAGTTGAAAGTTCAAGTCAAGGCCGAGAAACAGTAATGTCCAAAATCATATCTTCTAAGTAATAGCAAATAGTTCAGCTAAAATAAAAAATTAGGCAACAATAGCAGGAATACGAGTAATTGCTCTACAACCAAGAGAAACAGCACAAGAACTAGGTAGAATAGATGACCCAAAGCGTCAAAGAGTTGCTGGGCAACTATGAAAAAAATCAGAAATAATATTTGAATGAAAATAAGTATCTCAAGGATAGACTCAAAGTGATGGAAGAAAGTCTAAATAAGAATAACCTCAAGTTGTAAAACAATACAAAAACTTTGTAAGATCAAATGAATAAAGTTAGGAAGCACTAATAGACCATAGACAAACTGAATTAAATAATAAAAGCTACTAGAGAGTAAGAGGAGGAAAATAGGGCTAAACTTATCCAGTAAAATTGCAAATTGTCATCTGAACTAAAGAAGCACCGTTAAAAATCAGATTAGTATAGGTAAAAATATGAAAAAATTATGTAAGGAATGAAGAATATGATGAGTTGCTGATAACTTTGTTTTTTAACAAATTGTCTATAAGAAAAAAATATTAAAAGTATTTATCCGGTCTCTTAAAAAATACAAAAACTGTCTAATTTAGATTGAAATTTTGTATTTTATAGGATTGATCAGGCAAAAACATTTTGTAATTTTAGCTTATTTTTCTGATCCATAAATCCTATAAAGACAGACGATTTGACAGTTAAAATATAGATTCAAATCCATATCTGTAACTTGTAAAAAAATATGTGTTTAAACTATTTTTTGTTGATAAAGATGATTTAATTTGTTTCACTGATCAATATTTGATGGTCTCAATAATGGTGGGCAAACTGGTGGGTTTGAATCCATTTCGATTAAGTACATTATATTTTTTGCGCTGAAAAAGCTTGCTCTTAAGGCTCGTCATGACTTATTTTCTTATCTTGAATAATCTTCTGTTGATTCTGTTGATTCTAGCGATGCCTGCCTCGCAGCCACTCAACACTCCTTCTCTCTTAGCCCTATTTTCATTCCTTTATTAGCTGCTCCACTTAATATTTTCTTAAACGCCTTATTTAGCATTATCTTCCTTATTACCTTGCACATTAGTTGGCTACATTAGGAAATTGTTATTCTGGGGATCAGGTTTGATTATGACGATCGCTAATGGATACTGATGCATTTCTTGCGAAGGGTCTTGATGGCTGTAAAGGCACATTTTATTAAATGAGTTTTGTTTGAGTTTAAAGAGAAGCTTGATAAATATGAGGAGGGGCAGTAGACAGAGCAATGAATAAAGAATATTATCCATTTTGTTAATTAACTAATATTAAATAAAGTTATTATTATATAGAACTAAATCTTTCAAAGTATAGCTTTATTCCTTACTCGACATATAGTAATGCTGAATAAAAAATTAGTAATTTTATTATTTTTTTGGATCATATATTCTAAAGGTTTTGATCAATTATTTTTACCAATCAATTCAAATAACTACAATATAATTATTTTTTATATTTTTATTTACATGATTGAAAGCCAGATCTTAACGTCTAGCTTATAGTTATTTGAGTCCTTCAACCCTGCGAAGTTAATCAAGCCCAAACTAACTTAGTATGATAACAAATATTCAATCAAAATGTAAATGAAAATATTCAAATGGTTTTAATAAAGAGGAGTCTATCAGTAGTTCCCCTAAGCAGTTTTTTAGAGACCTCTCAAGACACTCAGGCTCAAATAAAATTAAAACATGCGCAAACTATCGGATCCTGGATAATTGTCTACAATTCTAAAAAGAAGATCAAATCGTACATTGAAATAGGGAAAAGATTCCTGAGTTATTTGATATTATACATAAGTATTTCTATAAATTAGCCAAAAAAATTAAGTTATTTGATATCTCTGATTTGATCGCATTAAAAGTAAGGACTCTTACCTATCTAAACAATATAATCGTTTATTTGAACAAAAAAATATAGGATCATCAGATATCCAATAAAATAAAAGTATTTTGTTAATGAAAATAATACTATAATGAACATAATAAGCAAGGTTGATCATTTTTCTTTTAAAAGTTGACGTCCCATCAACCAAAGTCTAATCTATTGAGTGCCTGCACCTATTTAATACAACTTTGCATCTCTCAAAAGACGTCCAGTGGGGTATTAGTTTATGTAGCCATTTCCACCCAAGCATTGAAGAGCCTCCAAAGCCACCTATGTACCACACTTTGATGCGTAGTATATAACGCTTGCACAGTCCAAGTTTGTCAAAATACCATCGTCGACTACCCTTGCACAACTGTACAACATGGCTCTTGAAGACTGCAGCTTGGTATACATTTAAGCTATTTTACCTTGCATCAGTTGGAAAGAACCTATGGGTTTGCCGAATTGGGTTCTTGTCTTCAAATATTCCTGAGAAATTTAAAAGGCATTTTGCATGATTCCTACTGGTCCTGCTGCTAAGACGAGTCTTTCGTAATCTAATCCGCTCATTAAAACGTATACTCCTTTGTTGATAGCTCCTAATACATTTTCTTAGGGCACTTATACATTTTAAAAAACTAACTATCCAGTATGAGATCCTCTCATACCTAACTTATCCAGCTTTTGAGCAACTGAAAAGCCTTTTGAATTTTTTTAAACTAAAAATGCTGTGATTCCTTTATCCTTCAACTATGGGTTGGTTTTTCCGTAAACAACTATGACATCTGCGTCTGGACCATTAGTGATCCACATCTTAGTGCCATTTAAGACATATTTGTTGCCTTTTTTCTCAGCAGTTAGCTTCATTGAGGTGACATCCGAACCTGCTCCAGGCTCAGACATAGCTAATGCCCCGATAAATTATCCAGTACAAAGCTTAGGCAAATACTTTTTCTTTTGTGCTTATGAACCATGGCGCTCTATTTGTGCAACACATAGAGCTGTGTGAGCTCCATAAGATAGACCGATAGATCCGCTTGCTCTTGATATTTCTTCCATTATCATCGAATGAGCTGTATAGTTAAGCCCCGATCCACCGTACTAAACAGGAGTTGTTACTCCCAAAAGTCCCATCTATCCGAACTATCTCCAGAGGTGGTGAGGAAACTTATCTTCTTTGTCAGTCTTTGCTGCAAGAGGGGCTACTTTCTAATCAGCAAATCTCCTTACCGTTTTTTGAAGGTCCTTGAGCTCTTAGCTGAAATTAGCTATATTCCAGAAATGACCAGTCGAAAATTGTCTTAGGGGTTTTAACACCAATCTCATTTATTAGTTTATCGACCAAAAATAAATAAAAATATATCGTATTTTAAAAATTTATTTACATAGAAAAGGCTGATAGATATTTTATCAAACCTGTCACATAATTATTTTAAAAATATTTATTGATTTTTTGGAGTGCGGGATATTTATGATTAATGCAGTAATATACTACGATCAATAAAATGATATAAATTTAATTTGCATTTTCGTATAGCATTAATTCACTCAAGATCAATGCTTATAAGCCAAAAGTATGATAAGAAATCTAGAAAAAATCCTTACTATTCTAAAAAAACAGAGGAGGCGAGCAAATATGAAAATTAAATATCAACGTACCCTCAATCATCTTAAACTCGTCTATCCTAATATTTTAACTCGCCGACTATATTGTAGATCTGCCAGTATTCTCTTGAGTAGAACACCTATGTCCCGAAGTTTTGCCTAAAATTTCATATTTACTAACAGTAGTATTAGTTTGATTGTGATGAAGCTAGCTAGTGTTTAATCCAGTTATAACGAATACTGCAATAATTAGAGCTCAACGCTGAAACTTTGATAAATTTGGAACTTATGATAGCTTTTAAATTAAAGGAATTCAATAAAAATTATAGTGATTTTTTGAAAAAGTCTGTTAAAAAATATGAAGATATGTTGATGAACAAGCAGATGGAACGAAATTTTAATAGACAATAAGAAAGTGGATGATCTAAATATTTCAATGATAGTATTTTTTAGAGAAGAATTTGTCTATAATTTATTGAGGGAAATATTTTGACGAAAAGGACTATTTATATTGAATTTATATTTATTTTAATTATAATTATTTACCACATATAATGGGAGCTAATAAGACTCTGCTGATCAAGCGAAGACTCGGCAAGAAGCAAAGACAAAACAGACCTTTGCCCAACTGGTACAGGTACAAGACCGATAACAAGATCAGATACAACGCTAAGAGAAGACACTGGAGAAGAACAAAACTAAAAGTATATTGATCTTGACTATTTAAATTATCTCTATTCCGACATATCATAACAATCGCTATAAACAGTATATACAGTTCAAACCTTATATTAAATGTTTTATCTCATAATATATCTATCAAGAAATATCTTCAGAATGTGAAGAATTAACTATCTAGTAATCAAACATGCTATTTTTCTAAAAAACACGCAAATATATCTTAAGTATTCTTAAGTCCAGTATATCTAAATATCTTTTTAGGAAATAAATCCGTCAAATCGATTTTAAAATATTTTTTCTTTTTATAAGATTTTCATAATTTGATAGAACAGATGTTGAAGGATATAAAACATGAGAAAAACGTAATTTATGATAATGTTTTTAATAGATGTTTTTCTATATAAACATGGATAAAATATATCAATATTTGATTCTTCATTTTCTTTTTGAACAGCTGCTGGACTTGTATAACACTACACTTTTATTTCCTTTGCTTATTCTTTCTTAACGGATGTTAAACTTCTTTACTCTTGCACTTATCAGGTTACATAGTTATCTATTCACAAAATTCTGAGGAAAAAACATCTTCTAGAACTTTTTATCATATTGTTCATTTAAAAACAGCTGTTTAGTTTATTAGAATTATTTTTTATTAAGACCTTTGTTCTCATAAAGGTAGTTATCGTTTACGTTAGTTGGCTCGAAATTTGTTGACTTAAACCAAGGATGTGCCAGAATCTATTTGACTCCTTTCAGAGACCCTATTCTGTGGTTTGGATTTTTCGCAAGAAGACCTCGGATCAATGACTTAACTTCTTTCGATACGTTAGGAGATTTAGGGAAGTGTGGTTATGAATGCAGAATAGCATTGAAAATCTATTCTTTTTTTGGAGCGTAAAAAGGAGATCTGCCAAAAAGAAGCTCATACAACAAGATTCCTAATGCGTAAAAGTCAACTGAATAAGAATGACCAGATCTAGGTAATAAAAAATTTACTTGGTTAACATTTCAGGGGCCATGTATTAAGGACTGCCACAATAGGAGTAGGTGATTTAATCCTAGTCGATATCAGGTTTCGAGAGTCCAAAGTCAGTAATTTTGATTCTACCATTTATGTCAAACAAAATATTTTCAAGCTTGATGTCTCTAAACAAAATATTGTTCTGGTGCAGGTAATCCAAACCGTTTAATATTTGCATCATAATATTTTTGGCTTGAATTTCAGACAAGTTCTTAATCTTTTGCAAGTATGAATATAAGTTTCCATTAGGACAGTACTCAAGGCCGAAGACTATATAGTTTTTTGTCTAGAAAGCATAGTAAAGATCAATCAAATTATCGTGTTTAATGCTGAATAAAATATTTTTTTAGTTCTACAACATCTTTACCTTCTTTGTTGAAGTTATCGAATCTTTTGATATGAATTTTAGGGCACAGTATTGATAATCCAACTTGCACTTCGCAAGATAAACCTGAGAGAATCCTCCGTTTCCTAAAAACTTTATTATCTCAAAATCACTGAAGTCTAAATTTTAGTAATTCAAAGGCTTCTTAAGAAAAAGAGGTGTTAAGGTGAGTTCTTTGATATTTTTGTCTGCAAAAAACTGAAAAGTAGCCTATTGATTGTGATTGATTAAATTGGTGATCTGATAATTAAAGGGCATAGTTTAAAATCCTAATATTCCATAGTAGTTTTTCTTAGACCTTTGGATATTATCCATTAATTCTTTTTAGAATTCAGAGAAAATATTGTGAATCTTATTTGTCATTATAAAGCTTTTGGAAATATTCTTTTTATCAGATAGAAGTAGTGTGACTTTAATACATTATTATCCAAAATTATCGTCTTCGGTCGACCTGAACTGTTCCTTCATTTTTTTGTCTTAGCACTTCAATGTTTTGAGTCGCTCAATGTTGAAAGACTTTTAGTTGGGCGTGGATATATAGCTGAACATGACTGATTTTTCATAAGGCGAACAAAAAGCTGTTCTGTTGACGAGATATGATTTGCCGTTGTTGATTTTTTTAAAATGATCAAATTGCTTCGATCCATTCTTCACTAATGCCTTACCAGATTTTTTATTATCCAGGTAATTTTTGAAGTTAGAGACGTCATGGAGGTATTCCAAAGGCTTAACTTAGTTTGAAGTAATCTTCCTTAATAGTTTAGTTGATTTCGATTTGGATAAGTCCATAGAAAAGGGATATAATAACGATTTAAATATAATTTCCATAAAATAAAACTATATTCAATAATGAATTTCCATTTAATTTCATAAAAATAATGTAATCTAGTTCAGAGTCCTATAGCTTTTAAAAGGTTTTTATTTTATAAAAATCAATATATTTTTACGGGAAGGATAAAAAATATTTTCAATATCTTTTTAGCTGATATATTCAAGAAACATTAAGAATTAAACTTATGAATGAAATATTAAATCATGAGCTAATTTTTATCTTTTTCTTGCCATTTAGATGACTAGCCTACAATTACAGACAGTCTTCTAAAGACTCAAGATTTTAGCATTCTGTGCATTTACATTAACTACCACATCTACTTCCATTTGAATGGCACTAGCAGTAGTTCTTCATGCACTTGCTCTTTTGGCAGTTACATTTTACCTTCTGAGATGATTTTCTTAAAAAAAGTTTTTCTTTGTTGCAGCAAGAAGTACATTGGCATTAGCCAGTGCAAGGTAAGCCTAACCTAAAACATTCACAGTAATTTTTCAGGCATTGCGTCTTGCTACATGTACATTTTCTCAAAGATACAGATTTTATTTTATTAATTTTTGATGTGGATGGCGACTAAAGCTAGAAAGGAATTTATTAGAGAGTCGGTGGACTAGAGGCTATGTTTGGGCTGTAATCGTAGATGACTGATTGTTTTTTGAGGGTGAGAGGTTCTTGAAGGAGAAGATCATATAGATCATCTTTTTGAAGAAAGAAGTCTTAAATCTAGTAATTATCATTGAAGTCGGTGAGCTCAAGGGAGATCTATAGATTTGGGATGTTCATCAAGGCAGATGTAATGAAATTATAAAACTTACTTCTAAGCTATTTCTGTATATTTCTGATCTATATAAAATCGTCTTATCAATACTGATAATCAATACTGATAAAAAAAACTATTTTGCAAACTATCCATAGGCTGAATAAAAAACAAAAATATGAGAAACTGATTATTGAATGATTTAGTATTAGCTGATGAGATTATTATTTGTTTACATTTGTTTGAGAGCGGCAAATATTATACTATAGCATTGTTGTATTATCCGTTTGATTAATTAATTCATAAATTAATAAATGCAAATTCTAAAAAGCTTACCTCCTCTTCCCAATCGCAAAAACAACAACCAAGTCACCATAGTTATGCCCACTATTTCTCTCACTCCCTACGTTCGACCCTACAAGATTCGTTCGCTGAAAAGCAAGCTGGAGGCCTTCGACTCGTAATAGCAATCCTCATATCGAAACGACAAGTCTTCTCATAAACGACTCAAATCTACGTAATCGCATCAATCCATCGATTCGAGGTAGAGTTCATGCGAAGAAATCCCCAAAAACAAAAGTTGTAAGATCAAAATGGTGATGAACAATCCTGCAATTTTCAGCTAATTGCCTGACGTTACAGCCAAAAGTTGGGTCCTCTACTAACTCAGAGAAAACAACTGCATTTACGGCAAAAGAAACTACAAAAAACGATAAATAGCAAGTCTGACCAAAATAATGAATCTGGTAACGATCCTTGAAATGATTGAAAGATTCAACATAAATCCGAACAAGTTGAGAGTGAAACCTACGAAAAACGCAGTATGCATGAACGGTACATCTGCTGAACTAAAATACACTCACATTTATACGCTTTACGATTTGCTGTTCGGAATGATGTTGCCAAGCGGTAACGATGCTGCCTATCTGATTGCTGAACTGGGCGGACTTCTTCTTAAGCTATAAAAGTAAACGAATCGCTTAAACTTTACATAACTGTATAACAATCCCTAGTTCTTCATTGCAGAACTAGATAGAAATCAGAATTACGTCAACGTATATTTAAAGTAAATGAACAAAGTGGCTCAAAGACTAGAAATGTTCAATAGTAATTTTGTAAATCCTCATGGTCTGTCCAATACTTACAATTTTTCAACAGCTAACGATCTAGTTAAGTTATGCGGATATGGGCTCAAAAATAAAATGTTTAGATCGATTGTAACAACAAAAAAATATCAGTATAAGATCGAAGAGTTTATAGATTTTGAAGAAAATAAAGAAAATATTGACATGAATCAAAATTTCAATAAATAGAATGAGAAAGTTAAGGTTATAGTCCAGTAAAAGAAATATTTGAATTCTCACTGGTAAAACACTAATAAAATGCTGGAAGAAGGGTGGAGTGGCATCAAAACAGGAATTACTCCAAACGCCGGGCCTTGTCTTTCAGCTTCCTTTGCCAAGACCATCAACAACAAGGAATATGAGTTTTTGGTAATCTTGCTGAACAGCGAGAGTATGTAGGCTCGATGGGAGGAAGTGAGAAACTTAGTGTCTTGGGCGATCCAAAAGAAATATTACGTTTCAAATTGATATTTAATTACAGACTACTTTTATTCTTAGATTTATCAAGTTAGCACTCAATTATCAGAAATGTTTTTTGTGTTTGTAATAAAGATTAATAAATATAAATATATAATCCAAAATTGAGATGAATCGACAATCGTGGCGCATAGAGGTTCTTTTTCTTTTATTCAGGAAGATTAAGCCATTTCCAAACTAGTTGCTACCTATGGTATCAATGACTGGACCAAAATAGCTGAAAAGCTCAAGTAGACATATTCAATCACCAAAAGAACTGGAAAACAGTGCAGGTAGAGGTGGTACAATCATCTCAATCCTGCCGTCAACAAAAAACCTTGGAATAATTAGGAATAGACCTTGTTGTTTCAACTGCACAAGGCCCACGGAAATAAGTGGAAATAAATATCTTGCTTTTTCTTAGGAAGGT
>Ga0194115_10008140_pt1 | contig 10222 bp, 18 predicted proteins | sample TA2MahsurfametaG_3_FD_148656 | JGI IMG/M metagenome (GOLD analysis project Ga0194115, IMG submission 148656) | Freshwater microbial communities from Lake Tanganyika, Tanzania - TA2015002 Mahale S4 surface | ecosystem: Environmental > Aquatic > Freshwater > Lake | place: Tanzania: Lake... | reverse complement strand
CCTGCTCTAAGACTGTTCCATCCATAACTGAGGCGATAACGTGCGGTAGTAGTTGTCCAAGTAATACTGTGTCATAGAAGGATTCATCGCCTATCTGATAGCCACTCTTCTTAGCTTTCTCTTTTCTGGCGTAGCGTTCTGCGTGACGGCGCATTTGCCAAGATATACGCTTCTCATTTATCACTCGCTGAATACTGTTTTCTTCATTAAGTAACTGTGAGTAATAATCAGCTCTACCCATAGCCCAGGTATAAAGTTCCTGTTTCAGATCTTCTCGCTCTACCCATTGACGATAGCGGCGGTGAATTGATGTCGCTACCGCCGGTACTATCTCAAAGAATGAGGGATGAAGGTTAGTCATTGAGCAATTCAGGCCACTTTTTATCAAGCACTAAAATAGCTATTGCTGAGTAATTCATAAGATCAATAAAGGAATCTCGCAGAGACTCATTAGATGGATGAACATTATTACTAAGTAAATTATTTATCCTTGCTACCTTGTCCCATATCCTCACTCGCAGTCCATTAAGAGGACCGCCAGGTGAATGTGCCACATTCAGAGGTCCATAATCCTTATGCTTGCGAAGCAAAAGTCCACCAGCAGAGTCATAAACTCGCCACATAGATTCTATAAAATCTTCATCTATTTTCTTATCGGTTGAGGCTTGCAGGTTATCGTTCCATCTTTGTAATCCATTGAGACTATTATCATCCCCATATCCATCAATAATTTTGCCGCCTCTTCCAAGTCCTTTTTCTTGCTCATTCATTGCACTCCTCCTAGTAGATGAGTCAAAGCCTCTGGTCCTTCCGTTAGGTATAAATCATTGATGTCCATATTAGGTGGCAATGATACTATTTGTCCGTTTATTAGTTCGCCTGCAACACGCCGAGCAAAGTCAGCGCCTGGATTAGAACCATCTTCTTTGACATCGTTATCTCCGACAATATAAACCGTGTCGAAACCGGTGAATAATTTTGTAAAGTGTGGCTTCCAAGCTGTCACACCTGGTACACCTACTGCTGGTATCTTGCACATACCCGATAAAATAATTGCATCTAACTCACCTTCACATACCACTATTGAATGTGTATCTAAAGTTATATCTGAAACGTTATAGAGATGGCTCTTCTGTCCTTGTGGTGATCCATATTTAGGCTTGCCATCATCTAACCTTCTAAACTTATAGCCAACGCAGTGACCAAGGGCTGTTATGTATGGAATAGATAGCCACCCCTCGTGCATCTCGTGACCAGGCGCGGCATCAGTTATAATGCCCAACATAAACTGTTGAGCTATATCTTTAGATATCCCACGTCCTTCTAGGTATTGCACGGCCTCTACGCTTAGACTCTGTGCGTAACGTTGAGCCGATTCCAGCAAGGATTTCGCCTGCACGTTCGACTGCATCTTTGAAACCTACCCCTTCCTTCTCCATTATTACATCAACCGCAGTGCCGCCCTTACCGCAAGTGTGGCAGAAATATAAATTACCGTAGGTATCTATCACTGCCGACCTACGTTTATCTTCGTGAATGCAACATCTAACCGATACGTTGCGTCCCTCTCTTACCTCTCCCCCATAAAATCTTACGATATCTATTATGGAGATTGTACTTGTATCAATGGTGTTTTTCTGCCTGCTTTTACGACCCACCCTTGACCAATTCTGTGTTGACAAGAGCAATCTCCTTTACAATATCCGTGAAGTTCTTTGGCTTTATCCCAGTTACCATATGAGTTGAAGTCACCACCAATTTTACAAGCATCGCAAATCATTCCTCGCGTTCTTCTTCCTTCTCTTCTATCTCTGTCGGTTCTTCTGGCAGTGGTGGCTCTACTGATGTATTTAATATTTCACTTGTCGTTATATCACCTTGTGGTATCGGCACTTTTACTCCTATCCATAGTCCATTGTTTTAAGTCTTGAATTACCCAGGCTTTCTCAATTTTTTGTTGTCTTCTTTTGATTATCACGAAAGCTGAAGGTGTTGTAACGATTCCTCTAGCCTTCGCATAGTTCTTTGCCTCAGTCTTGGCCTCGTCCCAAAACTGTGAAAGGTTCATTGCTTTACGATTCTTGCACTCTAAAATATATGTCTCATCTGCGATTACAGTGACAATATCACCCTCGTCAGAGGAACCAGTTCTAGCCAAACGCTCGGCAAAATATCCTAGTTTACGTAGATATTTCATTACATCTGTCTCAAATTTTGAGCCTTTAACCTTGTTGTAACTACTCATTAAAGAACTCCTTATGATTGATGATTGCTATGTAATTAAAAGTGTCGTTGAGTTTCAATATTTCACCAATGGATTGTTCCGTAAAATCATACGACCTATCTCATCTGGGTTCTCAATTCTACAAACGGAATAATCAACGAATAAACATATGTGTTCGTCGCCATTGGCAAACATAGGACCAAAACGATTTTTCACAGGAGATACACGAAGGGTTCCTTCGCTTGGGCTATAGCCTAAAGTGAGAATCAATGATGGAAGTTGTGAGACCTTACCGTGAATTGCCCTTCGAGCAGGTGGCATATTGGGTGGGCCATACTCGGTCTGCTCTGATACGTGATGTAGCACTAACACACAGGCCTCGGTCTTGCGAGACATATCGTGTAGTTCAACCATAATTTGGCGCAGTCCTGCCCATTCATTATCGGATTCGGCAACAACATTCATCAAATTATCTATGATGATCAGCTCTGGAGCCAGCCCATAGAGTTCAATATAAGCCTTGATTTCCATTTCTATATCATCAAGATTAGGGCTGGAATCAAAGACCCACTGTATATGTGACACGCTCTCCAAGTACTTATCATAGTGACCAGGATTATCAGCGATTATCTTCTCAACTGTTTGTTGAGTATGACCTGCTATATGTGCAGACGTTCTTATCATCACCGTTGCGGTATCTGTATCTGCCGAGAAGAAGAGCGTGGGTACTTTCGCCCTAATAGCATAAACCAAGGCGAACATAGACTTCCCAGCGTTGGGTGCAGCAGCGACCATACATACCTGACCGCGCCGAAACTTAATTTGTTTCTTGTTTAATTCGTCCCACACTTCGGGCAATGGTGTTGCCTTGATTGTGGTGCCGCCCCAAGCACGGGATAGTTTAAGCACTTTTCCCCCTTGATAATCTTATCCTTCTCTTAACTCGTATTAATTCTCTTTCTTTGATGGAAAGTCCACCCCAAATACCGAATCGTTCGTTTTTAATACCCCATTCAGCGCATTCGATTCTATGAAAACATTTGAAACATAGTTCTTTTGCAAGGCGTATATCTTTTTTATTGAGTCGCCCTTTTTCGGGGAACCAAAGTTCTCCATCAACCTGCGCACATAGTGGAGCCTCGTATTGACGTGGCTCTCGCATATAACTACACCCAGATTGGCGCAGCTAATTGAATATTTGAAACTCTACCGCCAGTCCACTTAGGACCAGCAGCAGGATCAAACCAACCCTTGTATGGCTTGCCAGTTGCCTTAGCTTTGCCGTGTTTCAAAATCATCTTTCCGCGAGAGCACTCTGGCGCATTTGGAATGTTATATACCCAAATGTTACCATCTTTATCGTTTACGGTTTCTTCTCCGCCTGTGCTCACCGGAGCTACTGCTTGTTGCGAACTTCCAGCACTGTGTATGGGCGCAGTCGCAGCAACGCTTCCGAAAGATTGGCTAACGCTTCCAATGAGGGCGGAAAAATCCTGCGCTGCTGTTAGCAACTCTTCAAATTCCTCCTTGCTACTAGCGTACAGGTTGATAAGAGTTCCATCAGGTGAGTGGAAATTCACTTGGAACTTTGTTGATTCGGGTGCAGCCATTATTTTCCTCCAGTTTTTTTAATGGAAAGCCTTGTGCTTTCCTTTCCTTGCTTGGTTGGTACAAAACCTAATAAATTTTGAACTACCTCTTTGTCAACATTATTGTTTTGAATAGTGGACCATTTCACTTCATATCCAGTAGCGGTAATTCCAGTTATACCCATTAGATTCTCTCTAAGTGAATCTTTCTTTGCCTCTAAAACCTTTATCTCTTCATCAATTTGTGCATAGTGCATTACCGAGAGACCAGTCTGCATATCTTCTATAATGGGTAACTCAGTCTTTGTCTGTTCTTTTTTTAGACCAACGCATCCTATCTCACCGAATGAGTCATAGAACTTGCAGTAAAACTTGCAATAAGATTCATCTCGCTCTGGTGCTGGAGCTTCAGATAAGTTCTTAATGGCAGCTAGCCAATTAAGCGCCTCTAGCGCAATAAGTTCATCGTATGGCTCTGAGTGAACCTTGATATCTCTTTCGTCACCATCTCTTGATATGGCTACCAAATGAACATTCTTAGGTTTCCCCACCCCAGACTTTTCAATGAGGTAGCCATAGGTTTGCACCTGCCAGCGTTGTTGTTGGGTAGGAAAGTAGTTTAAGTTTTTAACCTTGACTGTTTTCCAATCAATCACATCTCCTGTGTCCGGTAGGAATGCGTCAACGTGTGCCTTCATACCATCATATTCTACTGTGGTCTCTAGCATTATTGACTTATTATCAGCAAAAGCTGATTCGATAGCATTATGTATAGCGGTTCCCATAATGGCAGCCAGCTTCAACTCTGATTCGTTTGTCTGTGGTTGATTATTGAGTCGGTACCAAACTTTCCTGCGGCAACCGCCCAATTCTGATGGTCCTATCTGTACCTGTGTAGATCTTGAACGATTATTCTCCTTCTCGTGCAAGGTCTTTACTAAAAGCTCTTTAATGTCTATCAAAGTCAATCACCTCTCCCGTCTCCCACTTCGTAATAGTAATCCTGAAGAATAGCAGACCTATCTGACAAACTCTAGCAATTACCTGGCTAGGCGTGTAGGCATACTCCTCGTAGTAATCAATACCAAAGGACCAGTTATAGGTATATTGGCGAGTCACATAAAAAGTAAATCGCTTGAAATCCTTACCCATTAATATTCCTGTCTTTGAGTAATTAACTGTATAGGTGGGTGAGTATTGATGTCAAGAATTGACGCAATCTCAATGGCGCGTCTAGCGTGTATCTCTGGTTTTACAGTGAGTGCAGAAGTTGAAATACTAGCAAGATAGCCAAGAGCAAACTGCCCACCAGAGCCAAGGCCGTAGATGTTTTGTTCACTCTTGATGAACGAGAGGTCTGTTGCGATGTGAAATACATTCCCGTTGAATGCCACAAGGTAGTCAAATCCCGCGTCCTTTTCTTTGGTAGCTTCAAACGGATCATATCCATTCTCCTTAAACGCCGCGAGTACTGAAGGCAAGATTTTCTTGCCCATCCATTGCACTGGGTCTGTGCCTTTGTAGTTCGGCGGAGACCAGTTATAGGCCAAGATATCACCAGGCCTTGAATCACCGACTATACCCAGCAGGTACTTACCAACGGAGACAATCTTTGGTACAGCGGTCACTATGGTTCTTTGATTATCTTCGGTTACTTGAGAATCGGCTGCAAGAATGCAGCGGTTATCTAATTGAATACCTATCAGCGTAGTCATAGAAAAATTTTACACTTTCTACGGCGTGTCGCAGAAGCGACACACCCATCAGTTTCTACAATATGAGCCGAAGGCGAATAATAGACATTAAAATTAGGCGGGACTTACGCCCGCCCTGAAAGGCTCCTGACCACAGGAGGGAGCCGTATCAAACAATGCTTTTCCGTCTACCAAGGCTGCCAAAATTTAGCCTGCCATCGGTCAAAGCTACTGATTTAAGATTTTTTGGTCCGACACATCAATGCGTCTGCGGTTGTACAGTCTTTGTCTGTTATGTCCAATTTGAGGACTATGAAATATCTTGGTATGCACTCGATGCTGAGTGTGCTAACTGTGGCAACCTTGTAAAAGTACCTTGTCCCGTTGATAAACCGGAGTAAACAAAAGTAAATTGACCTTGAGTTGAGCCGTTTTGTTTTGCTCTCCGGCCCTTCACCCTACCCCCCTGCTGAAAACGTCTCAACACGCCATAAAACCACCCTTAAAAGGGCATAAAAAAAGAACCCCACCGTTTCCGGTGGGGCCTTATTGCCTCGCAGTGGCTAACTACTTTATACCGTATTCCTGCTCAGTTTTATCAGCCCATTTGGCTGCAGGACCAGCAATAGAGCCAATGAGGATAGCATATTCAGGTGCCATATCAGTGGCTAGGGCAATGCCCATAGTTATAGCAGAAGCAAGGACAGCACGAAGATAAGACTTGAATGCAGCCTTAAACTCTTTGCTTTTTAACTTCTTGATTAGTTTATCCATTACGCCTCCTTGGGGCTTGGAATATCTTTCTTCTTTGCTTTCTTAGATACTACAGCCCTTACCTTGCTAAACAAGGTTGGGTGTTTATCTATGAAACCAAACCAGGCAGAAGTGTCATTAGCGTGACTACTCCTAATAGAACAATGTAAATGCTTATTGTGAGGATTACTACCAGTATACTTTCGGTTACCTTCTGCTCTTCGTTCTTTAGACCAGATTTTTCCTTGAAAGATAAGGTAACTAACTCGGATATCTTTTTTAAATTCTTCAAAAATAATTTCACAATCAACCCCATTTTTAGGGTCGTGGGTAAGGTCTACTGCTAGCCCAGTATTGTGGTCCGAATTCGGGGAGGATTTGATATGTGCCGGACTCGGTAACAATCCATCGCTCGCTTTGTTTCTCTTTGGAAACAGTTCCGTCGCCTGACGGAGCACAGCAATTGCAGCAGGCGTGGCTCTCTTGACAACAGTTGTCATTCATTATCTTCTTTCCTGGTAATTATCTCATAGTGAAAAGCATTGGAGTCTTCGGTGCTCCACTTTTTCTTATCCTCAACATCCCACTTATATTCATTAATAATCCTATGTATGAGTGGGTTGCCATACTTAGTAGTATAAGATGGCTCAAATACAAAGATTCTATTATTGGGTTGAATAGCATAATTGCCATCATCTCGTTCAATAACGTGGCCGCACTTGTGTTCATCAGGTGTCTCAGAGTATCCATCATCTAACCTGTTGCTATCTGAGTTATGCCAGTCAAGGGTGAATAGATACTTGCCGTTGACTTTAGTCTTGCTCCTGTCCACATAGTGCAGGCTTAGGTTTGTCAGATTGGCAAACTTGGTTACTGTGATAAATGGGCTGAAAGAGTTCCATAGGACTAGGTTGTATAGGCTTTCCTCTGGCACACCAGGTGTCTTACAGAAAGCATTGATGGGCATACGCCACCATAGCCCGCCATCTTCCATCATAAAGTGAAAGAGTGGGCTTCTATTCTGCACGCTGCTTACCCCGAATATCACGCAAGGAAAGTACTGGTCAAAACTATCCTTCTGATTACGCAGGAAGTTACCCCTGACAAAACAATCTATCGGCGGTATATTTGCATTTAACTCAGGCATTTACTTCCTAATTGCTTCTTTAACTAACTCAGTGAGCAGTTCAACCTTCTCCTCTAGTAAATCAATCTTGTCCTTTAGACTGGAGCCACCATTAGGGCGTAATTCATATAGATAGTGCTTGACTAACCAGCGCACAGCGCCAGCAAAACCAGCAATCACTGTCATTACAGCGACAGCCAATCCCAACCATTCCGTAGGTGTCATCTATACGCTCCGTATCGTTACTAGCAAAGTGCCTCCAAAGCCTGAGAAGCGCTTATCTGTTGGTGTGCGATTAATAAAATCCATTTCTTCTATAAGTCCAATAAAAGATTCGCCGGTTCTAAAGTCTTGTACCACTAAAGTATCGCCAACATTTTCTACTGCCTCTAATTGTTGCATACGATCCCAGGCAGATCCCTCGTAGCCCACTTCTACACCGAACTTATCTGTCTCGTGGTCATAACAAAATACTGGATATTGAATCAACCTCTGGCGAGGCGTTGCTACCAAAGATTTAATCTGATAGCCATTGAATGTTGGGCCAAGTGTGGTATCAGAGGTGGACCTGGTAAAGGTAAACTTAAATCCTAGATACTCCTGAGCTGAGGCAGGATAAGGGATACCGCCCTCTGTGATGGTCTCACCCTGTGAATAAGTTCCGATATTGTATGAATCCCCAGCGGCATCAATAGATTGCAAGCTCAAGCCACCATTGGTAGAGATAAATCTAGGAAAGAGCAACTTGAATATCTTAGGCTCTAAGGTGTTATAGCGGATATAACCAGTCTGCAGATAACCAGATGCAACCTTGACTCCGTATGATTCAATCCATACCCCATCACCTGGAACGCTGAATGCTACGCGATCTGTGCCACCAAGAAAAGCTGTCGAGTTGGTAAGAGTAGTCTCGCCAGAGGCGCATATATCCCAAGCATAGGCAAAGATTAGACTGTTAGTGACCACTGGCTGTGATAGGTCAATACGGACTAGACCTGATTCGCCATCTTGTTTGGTAGATACATAAGCAAACTTATCCCTGAATACCACATCAGTACACTCTGTCTCAAACAGCAGCGGTCCATAAGATACATCACCATCAGTGCCTAAGACCCCTACTCGCACACCTTTACTGGTGCATAGTACCGCGTAGGTACCAAGGTAGGTATCAAAGGTATTGATAATCTCACCTTCTGGTAGATCTATCACTACCGAAGGAACGTTTAATTCTGGGAAACCAAGAGCGTTAGCGTTGGTTAAATCTAAAGTAATCTTATAGATAGATGAGTTCTTACGCAGATGACCACCTACATAGATAGCCTCTGGACCTTCTGAGATAGTGGTCCAAGTCCAGTCAGACTGTGGGTGAGTGTAAAAGGCTGAAGGTAGCGCGCCACCTGCAATATGATTAGGGTCTAATTCGTGTAATTCAGCATTTATTGCGGTGATAACACGTTGCTTAACGTATTTAATTCTAGCGTTGGTTGTAGATGCAGCGTTGTAGGCTATAACACTGCTACCGCTGGTGATATTTCCTCTATGGACTTTGGTTTGATTAACAAACCAGTATCTAGTTCCATCAGTGGTTAGGTCGAAGATAGTTGATGCAGTTCCTGCTTGGGTATAAGTAGATGGGGTAGCAGTATCATTGCTCATCGTAATCTTTTTCAAATCCGAGCCATCTGCTACAACTAGACAATCATTAGTTCCATCATTAGCACCAATGATTATTGGAGTATTAGCGCTAGACAAAGCCCTGACCGTACTATTTAGCAGGGTAGCCTGTCCTTTGGTCCAGATATCTACACCTTTAGACTCAGTGAACTGGAAGCGTAGCGACTCATCTTGTAGTGGTTCAAAGTATTTGATACCAGCACCAAGGTGAAATGATGACTGAGATCGTAACCACCAACCCGTAAGAGTCTGCTCACCAGGTTCTCTAGTCTGATCAATCTGTTGCTTACGATATTGAGCCGTGACCCTACGATAAGGCGTATCATCACTAGCGGCTAAGAAGAATGGTAGGCCAGCGAAAGCTACATCATAAGCCTCTGCAGTAGCCGAGTAACTGGTAGCCCCTGCAGGGTTAGAAAGCACATAAGGAATACCTTCCGTGATGTCGTCGCCATAGGGTGGAACCACTTGTTCTCCTTAGTCTAAAAGTAAATAGGCAGTTTATATAGACAATGCCCAGGTCTGTACTTCCTTATGAGAGTAGTAGTTTTGCTTGCTCTTCAGTGATGCCTAGTTGTGCTAGTACTTGTGCTTTGGCTTCGGCTTTTGCTTGCGCTTCGGCTTCTGCTTCTGCTGCTTTCGCTGCTGAGGCTGCTTGTTCTGCCTCGTATGCAAAAAACTCAGCGTCAGTCATTTCTCTGTCAACGACAGTATCGGTTTCAATGTTATGTATTCTGATGAAGGGTTTACTCATTAGTTGACTCCGTAAAGTTGAATCGTGCCGGCACTAAAATGACCTCCAGTATTAGAAAAAACTAAAGATGTTATTGCATCTGCTGTATTTATGAATCCAGATGAAAATGTACCAGTTCTATTCAAATCATCTCTAACATATCCACCTGTTAAATCAAATCCTTTTTCATTAGATGTTCCTGCATACCGATAAATATTCAATCTAAAAAAGTTTTTTGAGTCTAATCTTCTCATTGCGGCTGCTCCGACTCCGGTACCACTCAAAAATAAATAATCATTTTGTAATTTGCTTAAAGTAGAATCGGTTCCGAAATTGGAAGATTGAGAAGTGATGTTATCAAGAGTGTTTGGAGCACATCTGAATTGTCCTGCTGAAGTATCATTTGTTACTCTAAAAATAAATAAAGTT
>Ga0194115_10008139_pt1 | contig 10224 bp, 11 predicted proteins | sample TA2MahsurfametaG_3_FD_148656 | JGI IMG/M metagenome (GOLD analysis project Ga0194115, IMG submission 148656) | Freshwater microbial communities from Lake Tanganyika, Tanzania - TA2015002 Mahale S4 surface | ecosystem: Environmental > Aquatic > Freshwater > Lake | place: Tanzania: Lake... | reverse complement strand
AGCTCATTGAATCGACTTACGATGTTCTCAACTTTATCTATGGGGATCATTTAAATTTAAAGGGCTTGATTTCTAATTTGCTCGGCTTTTTTTTCAACAAGACCTACGATGTGCTCAATAATTTTTTCACTCGGAACTTTATGATCTTGAAGACCTGATAAGTAAATCATATTGTTTCCCTTACCTCCTCCCGTTAGACCAATATCTGTTTGCGATGCTTCACCTGGTCCATTTACAACACAGCCGATGATGGACAATGTCAAAGGCTCTTTAATATGTGATAACCTTTGCTCTAATATTTCAACTGTTTTAATAACCTCAAATGCTTGTCTTGCACAAGATGGGCAAGAAATTATTTTAACTCCTCGATTTTTTAAATTTAAACTTTTTAATATCTCAAGTCCTGCTTTAACTTCATTTACTGGATCTGATGAAAGTGAAATTCTAATTGTATCACCAATCCCCTCACTTAATAACATTCCAATTCCAATTGAAGACTTAATTGTTCCTGCAAAATAACTACCGGCTTCTGTTATTCCAAGATGTAGTGGATAATCACATTTTTTAGAAAGCTGTCTGTAAGCATTAACTGCTAAGAAAATATCAGAAGCTTTAACGCTTATTTTAAAATTAAAAAAATCTAAGTTTTCTAAAATTTTAATATTACGATCTGCACTTTCAACTAATGCCTCAGGACATGGCTCTTTATATTTTTCCAACAAATCTTGTTCAATGGACCCTCCATTAACCCCAATTCGAATTGAGCAATTAAAATCCTTTGCTGCTTTAACAATTTCTTTTACTCGATCTTTTGATCCAATGTTTCCAGGATTTATTCTAAGACAACTTGCGCCTGCTTCTGCAGCCTCAATTGCTCTTTTATAATGAAAATGAATATCTGCAACGATTGGAACGTTTGCATGTTTTACAATCTCTTTTAATGCTTTTGTAGACTCCTCATCTGGGCAAGAAACTCTAACAATATCAGCTCCAGCTTCAGCAATTTGATTTATTTGTAAAATCGTTGCTTTTGCATCAGTTGTTAAAGTATTTGTCATAGATTGGACTGATATTGGGGCGTCACCACCAACATAAACGTTGCCGACTTTAATTTTTTTTGTCTTTCTTCTTTTAATTTCCCTAAAGGGTCTAATGCTACTCATAAAATTTAATCTAAATCGAATGCTGTATGAATAGCAACCACAGCTTTTTGCGTTTGCATTTCATCTATTAAAACAGAAATTTTAATTTCTGAGGTTGATATCACTAAAATATTTATATTTTGATCTGATAATGCTTTAAACATTTTAAAAGCAACACCTGGATGTGTAATCATTCCAGCTCCAACAATTGAAACTTTAGCAACCTTGTCATCAAAATTAATTTTTTCAAATTTTAAATTACTATTTTTTTTTATAAGATTTACTGATTTATCTAAATCTTCTCTTTTAATAGTAAATGTAACATCAGTTTTTTTATTATCAGCCGATACGTTTTGTACAATCATATCAACGCTAATATTATTTTCATACAAAGGCTTAAAAATACTTGCTGCAATTCCTGGTCTGTCTTCAACGCCAATTAAGGTTATTTTTGCATCATCTTTTGAATAGGCAACTCCAGTAATTACTTTATCGTATGAAATTTTATCATCACTTGTAATGCTTGTGCCTTCATTATTTGTAAAAGTTGAACGCACATGAATTTCTACATCATTCATCATTCCTTGCTGTACAGAATTACTTTGCATAACTTTTGCACCTAACGATGCCATCTCCAACATCTCCTCATAGGAAATCTTATTAATTTTTTTTGCTTTAGGATTAATCGCAGGATTAGTTGTGTATACTCCATCTACATCTGTATAAATTTCACAATAATCAGCTCCGATACATTTTGCTAAAGCTACCGCTGAGGCATCAGATCCACCTCTACCTAATGTTGAAAGTCTAAAATCTTTTGAAACTCCTTGAAATCCTGGAACTACAGGAGTCTCGCCTTGCTCTAATGACTTGTTAAGTTTTGTAGTTTCTATTGAAACAATTCTTGAATTAGTATGAAAACCCTCTGTTAGAATTGGAATCTGCCAGCTTAACCATGATCTTGATTTAAGACCCATTTTTTTTAGGGCGCCTGCAAATAAAGTCGATGTCACCTGCTCACCTGTTGAAAGCAAAGCATCATATTCCTCAACATCAAAATTTTGATCTATTTCTTTCGATTTTTTTATTAAATCATTAGTAACGCCTGACATTGCAGATACCACCACCACAACTTGATGACCTTCTTCAACCTTATTTTTAATAAGTTTTGCAGCGCTCAAAATTCTTTCTATATTTGCAACCGAGGTGCCACCAAACTTAACTACAATTTTACTCATGAAAGCTAATTAATATCTTAAAAATTTAGATTTATAATTACTCCTATGTTAAATATTTCGCAACAAAATGAACATAGATAATAAAAATAATCCAACAGCCGATATTCAGGAAATAAATAAATTCTCAAAAATGGCTTCTGAATGGTGGGATCCAAATGGAAAATTTGGACCGCTTCATAAATTTAATCCTATTAGACAAGAATATTTAGTTGATAAAATTAAAAATCATTTTGGAATTTTACCGAATGGCCCTTATCCATTTAAAAACTTAAAATTATTAGATGTTGGATGTGGTGGTGGATTAATTGCAGAACCCATGACGAGACTTGGTGCAAAGGTAACTGGTATCGATGCTTCTGAAAAAAACATTAATGTTGCAAAATTTCACGCTGAACAAATGGATTTGAAAATTAATTATTTAACAACAACTCCTGAAAATTTAAATGAACAGTTTGATGTTATTTTATGTTTAGAAATTATTGAGCATGTTGCAGATGTAGATTTATTTATTCAATCTTGTGCTAAATTATTGAAAAAAAATGGGATTATATTTTTTGCAACACTTAATAGAACAGCTAAGTCATTTTTATTTGCAATTGTTGGGGCTGAATATATATTAAATTGGCTACCTAAAGGAACCCATAATTGGAATAAATTTTTAAAACCTAGTGAAGTCATTTCAACAGCTTTAAAATATCAATTGGAATTTAAAGAAAAAATAGGTTTTAAATTTAATATTTTTTCAAGGGAGTGGCAAAAAAGTAAAGATATGGATGTTAACTACGCAGTAAGTTTTAAAAAAAATTAAGCGTTTTCTTTTGGAACCCAAGGAATAGTTGCAACATCAATTCCTTCCTCTTGTAACTCTTTAGTTTCTTCTAAAGTTGCATTTCCATAAATATTTCTTTTCTGCTTTTTATCATAATGAATGGATCTAACTTCAGATACAAACTTATCACCTACATAATCAGCATTTTTTGCAACATAATCATTTAATTCTCTAATTTTACTTTTCACATTTTTTAAAAATTCTTTTTTCTGCTCAGTATCTTTTTGAGTTGTAGATGTTTTAGAAGTTGCAACACTTGGAGCCATTATACTTTTTTTTACAGTTTTTGAGCTTCCACAAACGTAGCAATTAATTAAATTTTTCTTTAGTAATTTTTCATATTCACTAGAATTTTGAAACCAACTTTCAAAAGTCTCACCACATGAACATTCAAGATTGTATTTAATCATATCTCTAATGTAGGTACGTTCATGTTAATTTCAATATGTTAATTTTTATTGAAGAATAGAATTACTTTGCCCAAGGTAATTCCAAATTTAGACATGGTTGCAATATTCACTAAATAATTATTATCTTGTAAAAACATCCAATCATCAAAACTTACTTTATATTTACTGTTACCGATTTGCAGTGCAAAATCATACTTCCAGTTAAAAGCATTGCCAGAAGTTGCCCCCGATGCAAGACCTATAACTCCATCTGCATACCCTTGATATTGATTGGCGCCAATTTTTTCTAACTTCCACTCACGGTATTCCTTAGTGCCATCATCGTAAATAAAATTTTCTTTCATCACTAAGTATTTTCCATCCCAAGTTCCATCAATATCTACTTTAAAACTTTTTTTAATGTTACCAAATCGATCTTCAAATACACCGCGCGCCACAGTTTTTCCTTTAAAATATTCCTCTAGTTTAAATACAGGTTTATTATTTTGAAATTGTTCTAATTTCATAGATGAAGAACATTGTGTTACACTAAAAAAAACAAAAAATATAAATAATATTTTAAGATTTTTATTTAAAAATTTTGTAATAATTTTCATAAATTCTATCAAAAATAATCTGACTACCTGGTAAATATTTAAACTGTTTAATCTCTTTGCGATTTAACCAGCGCAATTGTTGTTTTTCTTTAAGTTTAATCTTTCCTGTCCAAAATTCTACCAGATAAATCATCATTATAATTACAGTATTTTTATAACGATGAGTAACAAGATCAATATTATCTAAATTGTCTTTTTCTATAGTAACGCCTATTTCCTCATATAATTCTCTCACTGCACAATCCTCGAAAGACTCGTGGGTTAATAATTTTCCCCCTGGTAGTTCCCAATATCCACTTAAAAATTTACCTTCAGGTCTGCTAGTAATTAAAATCATATTGGATTTTTTAAGCAAACAACATGAGACAAAAGTTTTTTTCATAAATATGCAACTATAGCATAATTGACATTCCTCACTATGCTACTTATATAACATTTCAATCTAACAAAAACATATGCCAACAATCTTTGAAAATTTAAAATTAGGTAATCTTACTCTTCCAAATAGAATTATTATGGCTCCGCTTACAAGGATGCGAAGTAAACAGCCAGGCAATATTCCTTGGGAATTAAATGCAACTTATTATGCACAACGAGCATCTGCAGGATTTATTTTAACAGAAGCAACACAAGTTTCTCAACAAGGTCAGGGCTATCCTGGAACTCCTGGAATTCACAGTAAAGAACAAGTGCAAGGATGGAAGTTAGTAACTGATGCAGTTCATAAAAATGGAGGTCATATTTTTTTACAGTTGTGGCATGTGGGAAGAATTTCTCACTCATCTCATCAACCCAATAATAGTTTACCCGTTGCACCATCTGCAATAGCTGCAAAAAATTCTGGAACATTTACCGCTGATTGGAAACCAACTGCTATTTTAACTCCACGAGCATTAGAAGCGTCTGAGCTTCCAGGAATTATTCAAGATTATGTAAATGCTGCAAAAAATGCAAAGGACGCTGGTTTTGATGGGGTGGAAGTTCATATGGCAAATGGATATTTGCTCGATGAATTTTTGCAAGATGGAAGTAATAAAAGAACAGATGAATTTGGTGGTTCCATTCAAAATAGAGTTAAATTTCCAATGCAAGTATTAGATGCTGTTATTAATGTTTTTGGAAAAGATAGAGTTGGCGTGAGGCTTTCTCCCTATGGAACATTTAATGATATGAGCGACTCTAATCCTATTGAATTATTTACCCATGTAATTGATCAATTAAATCAAAGACAAATTGCATTTCTTGATATGATTGAACCTAGAGCAACATCTGCTGGAGGTGGTGATGATGTAAATGAAAATGCACCATCTACCACTAAATTATTTAGAAAAAAATTTAAAGGAATCTTTATCTCTGCTGGTGGCTATAAGACGGAGGATGCAAAAAAAGCAATTGAAACTGACGAAGTGGATGCTGTGGCATTTGGAAGAATTTTTATCGCAAATCCAGATTTACCAAAACGCATTAAAAACAATGCACCATTAAATCCTTATAACCGTGCAACATTTTATGGTGGTAATGAAAAAGGTTATACGGATTATCCAGCACTAAGCTAAAATCTCAAACAGGATCAATGTGAGTCATAAGATTTAAAACCCTAGAACTGCGCATCACTCTATTTCTTGCCTCAACTGCAATGGCATGGCCCTCTGCAACCGTCAAATCACCTTTAACCTCAATATGAACATCTGCAATAATACTATCTCCAACTTTTCTTGTTCTTAAATCATGAACATTTATAACTCCTGGAGTTTCTAAAATTATTCTTTTAATTTTTTCAACTTCATCAGTGTCAGCTGCCTTATCGGTTAAAGCATGGATGGCTTCATAACTAAAAGACCAGCCCATTTTTAAAATCATCACACCTACAATGATTGCAGCGATTAAATCAAAGCTATGATAACCCAGTAAATTAAAAATAATTCCAATTGCAACAATTAAAGATGATGCAGCATCAGAACGAGCATGCCAAGCATTAGCCATAAGCAAACTTGATTTAGCTCTTTTTGCAATATTTAAAAGATAACGAAATAATAATTCTTTAACTGCTAAGCAAATAATTGAAGCATATAAGGCTGTGATATGAACCGTAGCAATCTCATCTGCACTATCAAGTTTTTTTCCAGCACTCCAAATCATAGCACCACCTACAAACAATAAAAGTAGACCTAAAAATAAACCTACAGCATTTTCATATCGATAATGGCCATAATTGTGATCATCATCTGGAGGATTTAAAGATTTTTTACTGGTAATTAAAACTAGCAAATCTGAAAACATATCAGCTAAAGTATGAAGTCCATCTGCAATCAGCCCTGAAGATTTAGAAAAGACGCCGACAACAATTTGGAAAATAACTAAAAAAAAATTAACAATAATACTGGTCCAAGTGCTTTTGTTTGCAACTTTTCTTTTTCTTACATAGTTGGATAAAGATTCAGACATGAGTAATGCGGTATAAAATATAGAATATTAATAAACTATTTTATTTATTTGATTAAATAAAGTTTGCTCTATAGGGTTTATTTTTTAATTTAATATTTAAATGCCAACTTTCATTGACTATCTGCTCCTGACAATCATAACGATTTTCCCAGTTTTAAGCCTTGGTATAATGTTATTTTTTTCATTTGTAATTGCACCAACTGTTCATAAATTTTTACCAAAAACAGAGTCTGGACCATATATTAGAAAAATTTTTCCAATTTATTATATTCTTAATGGATTTTTAGCTTTAGGTTCTTTATTAGCAATTGCTTACCTTGGGGTATTTAATGCAATCTTTTATTCTAATATAATAATTTTGCTTTTATTTATATTTTGTTATTTTTACTTAATGCCAACAATTAATAAACAGAAATCGACCAATAACAATAAATTTAAAATAATACATACGTCTTCAGTAGTAATAAACTTTATTCAAATTTTTTTGCTCGCAGCTATTACGCTAATGCTATTAGATTTCTAAATTAATCATAATCGTTTCCTCCGGACATATCATTGGTTGTGAGTTGATATCTGCCTGGTAATAAACAATCTATGCTTGATCCTCTAAATTTATTGATTTTAGAACTAATTTTGTTGTCGTTACAGTTGTCAAAATTTAAATTTAAATAATAAAGAAAATTTTCTTCAGTAATTTTTCTTGAAGAATTTTTATCATAAACATCTAACTTCTGAAAAAAATTTACGCTTTCATTAAAATTTTTATTATTGATTGACCTATTAATATTATTCCAAACAATTTGATTACCGTGAGCAAAGATGCTGCAATTCATTTTTGCATACTCTTTACAAAATTCTACTACTTGATAAGCTGTGAAATCTTCTGGGCAGGCACTATTTAAATGAGAATTGCAAAACCAACCATAACCTACTTTGCCATCTTCAGAAATTGCATAAAACATTGGTGACATAATTCTTGCTGCTCTATTTAATGGTACATCTTCGGAATGGAAGTTTCCTTCTAAATATCTTAAAAAATTTATAACTGCCGTCTCGTCTAAATTAATTTTAGATGAACTAAAATATTTTGTAATTTGAGATTTTGTAGGAGTAGAAATTAAAGTAAATATAAATGCTAAAGTTAAAATTATTTTTTTCATATTAATCATTTTAATTATTATTGTGTTTTCTGTCATTAAAATTATTGTATTAAAAAAATGAATAATAAAAATATTGATTACTTAATAAATCATTACAATCGATTTATTTATCCACGTCCAATTGAGGATATTGACAAGGAGTGGATAGATAAAAATATGTATTATTTAAATGATCCAACCCGGTATTGGCACAGACTTTGGCCAGAAAAATTATACAATAAAGAAAAACTAAAAATACTCATAGCTGGATGTGGCACACACCAAGCTGCAATATATGCCAAATGCAACCCTGAACATTCTTTTGTCGGCATAGATTTATCTAATAATAGTATCTCGCATCAAATGAAGCTAATTGAAAAACATGGAATTAAAAATCTCAAATTAATATGCGATGATTTTAGAAAAATAATATTTAAAGAAAAATTTAATCTTATTATTAGCACTGGTGTGATTCATCATTTAGAAAATCCTGGCAGCGCATTAGAATATTTTGAGAAAAATTTAGAAAACGACGGAGTGATATCTTTAATGGTTTATGGCAATCAATCTAGCTATCCGATTAATGAAATAAAAAAAGTTCTAGATCCATTAAAATTAGATCATGACAATGAGTCAATTAATTGTATTCAAAAATTATTTGAGAGAATAAATCCAAGTCATCCGGCAAAAAATTTTTTAAAAGATTACAATGACCTTGAGTATAATTCAGGAATAGTTGATATGTTTTTACATAAGAGTGAAAAATTTTTTTCAATAAAAGAACTTTTTAAATTACTTTCAAATTATAATTTAGAAATTAAAAATTTAGATTATGGAAAAAACCTAGCTTGTACTAAATTTTTTATTAATAATATTGAAAAACTTAAAGAGATTAGAAAACTTAAAATAGAAGAGCAATGGCAAATTGGTCAAATTTTGAATTGGAAGGACAGAAAAATCTTAGTAAACTGTGCAAAAAAAAATTATTTATCTACTAATAAAGTAAATTTCAATAAAAATGTTAGAGAATACTATATTAGCCCTTCTCCTGGCACTTCTTATAAAATAAGTAAAAATTTATTAAGCTTATCGGATGAAGAGGGAGAAAATTACCAATATAACTTTAATTTTAAAGAAGACGGTTATAAAATTTTAGAACTAGTTTTAAATGGTAAGAAAAAAATTTCTACAATTTTAAATTTATATACCAATCATGAAAAGAGTTTACTTGAAGATTTTTTTTTATTTTTATTAGAAAATAGTTTTGTAGATAAAAGTTTATATCCCATAAATGATTTAAACAGCTGATCAAAGATTATTGGAACAATAAAAGCAAAAAGAAATGACCAAAACAATAAAGAATTAGTAAAAATCTCATTAAAATTACTTTTATCAAAAATAACTCCAATTAATAAAGACTTAGAAAAATCTTTACTTGGAAAAAATAATAAACCTAAAGATAGTCCAGTCATAATTAAAATAAATGACTGATTAGGGTAAATTTTATTTTGATATAAACCTTTAAATATTACATAGACGCATGCACAACAAAGAAGGTCGGCTAGTAAAAATAAATAAAGAACACTTAATTGATAAAGAGCAATAACTAAACATAAAATGGAGAGAAGTATTAATATAATATTTGAAAGCTTTTTGTCTTTTAAATATTTAAAATTAAAAAAATCTTTGCTGTGAACAATTGTAAGACTGGATATTGAGTTTAATAACGTATCAACGGTGCTAATCGTCAAGCATAGTGAAAAAATAAGAACAATTAATGAAACAAAAATATCACTTTTGTTTAAAATAATAGAAAAGAAAGCAAGGTCTTCATTAAATTTTAAACCATTCAATTTAGAAATACTCCCGGTCAAACCTAAGCTTAAAACGATCACAAAAATAATAACAAAAGAAATAAGTAAACTTTTAACTAAAATTTCATCATTTTTAGCTGCATACACCCTTTGCCAATTTCCTTGATGAAACAAATTTGTAGTAGCAACCGCTATAAAAAAAACAAAGCCAAATTGAAAGGAGGTTATTAAAGATTTGCTATCAAATTTAATAAAGTTTTCCTCAAAAATATTAAGGTTTAAATTGTTATCATTTTGAAAAAATATTGAAAAAATTAAGTAAAAAAATAATAATAAAATCACAATAAATTGAATACCATCGCTTCTGATAGTTGCTTTTAACCCACCAAATAAAACGTAAATTAAAGTAAAAGATAAAATAATAGTTGCAGTAATCCAAACATTTAGACCTGAAATATAATAAACTAGTTTTGAGATTGCAGTGACTTCTGCACATAAAAATATGAATAAATAAAAGATCATTAAAGAGAAAATTAATTTAAATAAATTTTTTCCAAATTTTTTTAAGACCAACTCAGTTAACGATCTGCCTTTAGGTAGTAACACTCTTA
>Ga0194115_10008136_pt1 | contig 10225 bp, 18 predicted proteins | sample TA2MahsurfametaG_3_FD_148656 | JGI IMG/M metagenome (GOLD analysis project Ga0194115, IMG submission 148656) | Freshwater microbial communities from Lake Tanganyika, Tanzania - TA2015002 Mahale S4 surface | ecosystem: Environmental > Aquatic > Freshwater > Lake | place: Tanzania: Lake... | reverse complement strand
ATGTATTTTTACTGGCGGAAGTGCAAGATGTTGTGCAATTTGAGTATTTTTTATAGTTGATGCTTGGTCAAGAGATTTACCTTTTAGCCATTCTGTTATGTAACTTGAACTTGCTATAGCAGAACCGCAACCGAAAGTCTTGAAGACCGCTGTATCAATTATTCCGTTTTCGTCTACTTTGATTTGCAGTTTCATGACATCTCCACAAGCGGGTGCTCCAACAAGACCTGTGCCTACAGATTTATCTTTTGGGTCAAGAGAGCCAACGTTACGTGGATTTTCAAAATGATCTATTAATTTATTACTATATGCCATAACATTAAGATTTTCCCAATTTTCCTTTTTTCTTATCCCCAGATTTTCTCTCAATAAGACCTCTAGCCTTAAGTCTAGCCTCTGCAGTAGAACCTATAGGTTCTCCGCGACGATATTTTGCTAACATTTTATCTAAATGAGATTTCATCTTTTTACTTTGATATCTGAGTGCCATATTTATCCTTATGTAAGTTATACGTAGTAAGATAAGCATAAAAATCATCTAAAACTTTTAGTCTACGAGTTTTTTATTCGCAGTGATAGGTAAATTTAAAATGAAAGTTATTACAAATAATACAACGCATAGGAATATCTTTTTATCTATATTTTAGATATTAGTAGACCTATAGTCAATAAAAAAAAACCGGGATCTATCCCGGTTTTTTTATTGAACTCCTAGTCCTCTATACTCTTCTTTCACTCGCACATCTACAGTTTCCAGCTCTCTCATAAGAACTGTAATTGCTTTCCAGGGATCGCAATTACCACAAGTAAATATATCCACACTGGCATATCCCATCTCTGGAAAAGTGTGCCAAGAAGCGTGACTTTCCGCTAGAAGAATAACGCCGCTACAGCCTTGTGGAGAGAACTGATGGTCATGGTAATGAATAATTGTAGCACCAGTAGCGTTACAAGCCATCAACATAGCATTAAGCATATTTTCTCTGCGTAGAGTAGAAACGTCATCGACAAACACCTCTATGAGGAGGTGTTTGCCAACATACTTAGTTGGATGTGCAAAGCTCATCTCAAGCCTGACGAATAGAGAAATCCCAACGAAGACTTTGAGGACTAAACCACTCATGGAAATGAGTAATAATAGCCTCATTATCGAATGGCTTGCAAGAGAAGATATCTAGATATCCATCTCCTGAATCATTGCAGAGGTGAGCAGTAATGCTAGAAGTTTCAATTGGTTGAAGAAGAGTGATGCCGCAAAGATCTGGGCGATCCTTTGGTCCGCAATCCTGAATCCATGGATCTCCCATAGACTTCATTCCAATGAGCTTAAGTAGTGATTCGTTATATTCTGATACATAAGGGATGCTCTTGACTTTCTCAATAGTGCAAGCACGAGCATCAATACGTAGGTGATAACCCCAGTAATTTGACATAGTGGTTCCTTTCATCTAATTTAATAAATGGAAGAGCCCACCTCACTGTTCTTAATCTAGGGCTATCAGGCAGGTTTAGCTTAGCAAACTGCCAAAATGTTATTTATATTACAAAATAATAAACCGTAAGGCAAATATTAAATATCAGTAAAAGTTATTTACTGGCGTTTAAGTAACGCAAATTTAAAGGTCTTCATTTTTTCTGTTTTTCCACATTCAAAACATATTGTTGCATTTTACTATGTGGCACTCCAGTAACATGAGTACCAGGAGATTTCTGGCCTACACCGCTACTATCAAAGTAATTAGTGAAATAAATATTATATGGTCTGAAATCTACATTAATAGTGTGCCATGCACCTATTGTTAGAGTATGGTGAGGCGTAGGTAAGTTATTTTTAATAACCTTTTTAAGCACCTTAATAACTGACTCAGCTCCTTTACTAAAACCATAGAGGTAATAGCAGCTGTTATCGTCAATTATTTCTAGAGCTAGATCTACTTCTTGATAGTCTAAGACTATAGGATAGCTATCTTTTAGTTTAGCATAACCCTCAAAAGCTGATTGGTCAAATTGACCTTTTAAACCACGAAAACCAATAATAACGCAATCGTTAGCATAGGTTTGAAGTGGTAGTAATGTGATTATGGTTGCTAGTATTTTCTTCATAATTAAAATGGCGCTTCTGGCAGGAGTCGAACCCACAACCCTCTCGGTAGAAACGAGCAGCTCTGTCCAGTTGAGCTACAGAAGCATTAACATGGAGCGGATGGTGGGGGTCGAACCCACGACATTCACGTTGGCAACGTGATGCACTACCGCTGTGCTACATCCGCGATAAAAATTGAAAACGTGTCGGAGCCTATAAAAAGTCTCTGCTGATTAGAGAGGTGCTACCTCTAAAATTAGACAACACGTTAAATGGCCCAGACGCAGGGACTCGAACCCTAATCTTCGGTTTTGGAGACCGAGGCACAACCTTTATACCACGTCTAGATATTATTTGGTGCCCGCAGCCAGACTTGAACTGGCACGCCATTACTGACTACGGATTTTAAGTCCGTTGCGTCTGCCATTCCGCCATGCGGGCACGAATTGGTAGTCCCACCAGGATTCGAACCTGGACTGCTCTCTAATCTGGAGACAATGCCGAATATAAGCCGGGTGTTCTGCCATTAAACTATGGGACCGTAAAAAATATGGAGGGCCTCGTCGGAGTCGAACCGACAACCTACAACTTAAAAGGATGCTGCTCTGCCAATTGAGCTAGAGGCCCTTGTAGTGACAGCATTATCACATCCTAAGTAGGTTCAAAATGGTGGGTCGTGACGGGATTGAACCGCCGACATTCGCCGTGTAAAGACGCTGCTCTGCCGCTGAGCTAACGACCCACAATATATTGGTAGAGCGTAGGGGATTCGAACCCCTGTTAACGGATTGAAAGCCCGCGATCCTAGGCCACTAGACGAACGCTCCATAATTTGGCGGAGTGATGGCGGAGTGATGGCGGAGTCGAACCCCTGGCCCGTAGGCTCCTATCGCTTTCAAGGCGATGCCAGAATCCCCGTCTGGATATGCACTCCATTGTTGGTTGCAGAGACAGGACTTGTACCTGTGTTCTGTTGGTTATGAGCCAACCGAGCTGCTACTCTGCGTTATGGTGTTTAGAGATAGGTCTTTTGTTTAAGGCTCATCTCTAAACATCATTATATATCTTACAATAAAACTAAACGTCTAGCAATATAAAAATAAAATTTTATAGATCGAACGCAAAAAATGCGATAACCTAGGACGAACTAGATTATCGCATTTTGAAGGAAAGCTGAGATTACACTTTCGATATTAACACTTCAAGAGTTACCCTACATTTGCGATGCAGGTTTTCTTGACATCCACTAAACTCTGAACTAACAGTAGTTTAGTTTGCTAACAGTATCGCCCTTTTTAAGGTCCGGCAGTAGACCCGTCATTATATACTACTCTATACCTTAGTTTCCGCTGACCTTGCGAGCCATTTGCAGTCGCTAAACCGCTACGAACCTTCTAGTATAAACTAACTACGCCTTGCGGGTTTCGTTAGACCAAGTTCCCTTTCGGGCTTGGTATTAGATACCTTTCATACATAACCGAGGCAGACTTTGCTTTTTTTCAAGAAATATCTGGATTTGAACCAGAGACTTCAGTTTTCACAACTGACGTTCATCCGCTGAACTATATTTAACCTACTGCGATGTGCTGCCTCGGTTGCTCCATGCGTTTTTGACACACAGAATACAACACACCACGTATCTTTCACGTTGCACGTTACTCGATCATATTTCACGACTACAGATATAGTATATCTGCTTCCGTTAATATTGCGTAACCGCCTTTGGTTGCTTATACCTCAGACCATTCCGCTACCCTTCGTCTTACCAGTTCTTAGGCTGGTGTTGTAGTGAAGTCGGCACCACCCGTTACATTTCACCGGCTAGAGTTCCCTACAGCCTAAGCTGTAGGCTCTTGAGCCAGGGTTTTCTCACTACACCTAATTCGCTGTTACTTCCATTACTGAAAGCCAGAGACTGGGCTTGCTTAAGTGGACCACTCGGAGAGTGGAGCGGGTGTGTAGGCATAACCGCTTTTACCTCATTACTGAGGCTATCCTTAGAGGGGCTTAAGCGCCCCAACTCATTATTTATTTAAAATATCAATTTTTATAGCAATAAGCAACTAAAAAATGACTTTTATATGTCAGCGCCCCCCAGTTCTCGGGGGGACTATCACTAAACATCCTTAACATCTGTAAGGTGGATTAGTTTAGTGATTGCTGTTTTTATCTTAAAACTATAATAACACAAAGAGTGCATTTGGACAATATTAAAGTTAAATTATATGGTCCGAGTAGTTGGATTTTAACCAACGACCCCTCCGTCCCAAACGGAGTGCTCTAACTAGCTGAGCTACACTCGGATTAGTTTTTTGGCAACTACAGTAAGTATATTTTCTCTACCGTGAGAGGATATTCTAATTTTATCTTCTACATTAGAAATGTCTAATACTTCGTATTGACTTTTTTCTAATAAAAACCTAATACCTTGTTCATTAAAATGATGAAAGTGTTCGTTAGGTCTTCTATGTTTCCAGACCTCAAACCCTTTTAGGTCTGTAGTCCAGTGACACCAAGGCACAGATATAATTATCCATTTAGTTTGTAAGGCGAGTAACGTGTCCCACAGATTACATTGTTGAAAATGTTCGATACTATCAAAAAAAGTAACAGTGTCGACTTTTTGGTAAGGCGTATCTGTTGATTTAATGGTAGATTTTAAGGGGTAACCACTAATATCATAACCATAGCAAGTTAAACCTTTGCTATCACAATACGATAGAAAACTACCATTACCATATCCTACATCCAATACAGATTTTGACTCTGTAAATTGCATCATTTTATCGTAGCGCAATTTACTCATCTCTTCTGAAAGTGGATAAGTATTATATCTAATATTTATATATTTATAGTTATACTCGACTGGAATGGCGGTTATATTTGTTTGATATAACCATCCAGGAGCAATTTCTGTATATTGTTCTTGCATAAAATTGGAGGACTCGACAGGAGTTGCACCTGCATACTATCGAGTTGCAGTCGGCTGCCTAAGCTGTTCGAACCACGAGTCCGTTAGAATAGTAGATAGGCTATTGTTAATGTGTAAGTATTTTCTATAGATGCCCATGCAAACGCTACTCATAAAATTGATCCTATTAACGCTTTCATTTTATAAACTGGTGCCTTAGACAAGACTTGCACTTGTTACCTTACCCTTACCAAGGGTCTGTTCAGCTATATGAACTTCGAAGGCTGAAAAATTGGCGGAGAGCCGGAAGTACGATTTCCAAACCTTTTTAAGAGTTCCCTCAGTTTAGCAAACTGTGCTAGCTCCCCGCTAGTTGGCCTCTCCAGAGATTTTATCGTAATGATACTTACACCACTTACGATGATTAAAACTTATATGCGCTTCTTCGAAACAATTAGGCGAAGAACAGAGATCTATTTTATTTTTAAAAATAACTTTAGCCTGTTCAGCAGCGTCTGCATCTAGAGAGGTCATCCACTCGATAAACGCACGACGAAGACTTTGTAAATCTTCTATCATGTTTATATAATAATCTATCTAGCATCAATAAGACAAGAAATAATTTAATCTTTTTTGTTTTCCGTAAATAGCTCTTCGTAATTTAACCAGCTTACATAGATATGCCTACAAACGGGACACTCTGTTGGACCGGCATAGTCTTTCCACTCTGAATGACAAGACTTACATACATATTTTGCTATCTGTTTCATAGTATAAATTGGTACAGCTAGAGCTCACCACCCCTTTTGAAACTAGTACCTAAGACTAGTGCGTCTGCGGTTTTGCCATAGCTACATTATCTGGTGCCCACAGAGAGGATTGAACTCCCGACCTTCGGTTTACAAAACCGCTGCACTACCGCTGTGCTATATGGGCTTTTTACTTAATACTATTTTTTAGGAAAAACTCTTTCGACTACGTTTTTAACCCACCCAGGTTGAGGGAGTACATTCCAACCAACTAAAAGACCAACTACTAACCAAAGTACATTTGTTGTCCAAATTAAAGATAGTAAGTTTGTAATAAAATCCATTTATTTCTCCTTTTTTACTAGTGCAAAGTATAAGTATTTTTATCCGTGGCAGAATTATTTTTTAATAAGGTCTGTTTCAACCCTTCTATAAATTCTATCGTCCAACGCTCTTTAAAAGAGGGATCGGTACAGTTAATAGTAGAGGTGGTACACGCTACTAACGCAGCTAAAATTGCTCCTATTATATGAGGCCCATTTTCAAGCGTTTCAGAAGCAACGCGTTCTGCAATTACTTCTGTTATAGACGTATATAGGTCATCTCTTAATTTCAAAAAATGTTCAAAATTTTGACTCATTTTTTATTAAATCACCCATTCTACCACGTTTCATAGCTTCTTGAACTTTTTTAAATTCCGTAAAACGAGGATTCCATTTGTTAATCAAATTATCCACACGATCAGTTTTAATAGCTTGAATAACTTCAGCTCTTTTTAATCCAGTTTCTCCGAACTGATTTAAAAGATGGGCCGCACGATTTTCTATATCTTGAGTTTTTAAATATTTCTCTTTAAGAATTTTTTCTTGAGCATTTTGTGGACGCTCAATTACCCTAGTTCTTAGTCGAGTGCTCTGAAATAAACTATCTAGTTTAGCATATTCAGATCGATCGTGCCGAGCGAGTTTTTTATATAGTTTAGAAACAGAATGAGCGCTAATCTTAGCCTCTTTCTTTTTTGGTGTTGCTACAGTCTTTTGATTTTGATTTTTATTTTTTGCCATGTGTTACCTCAATAACAACTATAGTACTAAACTTAATAGCTAAAGGCAAGAAGTAATATAGTTATTTTACACAAAATGTTCTAAGAGTTTCTACAGAAGATAACTCTATGAGACTCGCATCAGACTCATATAAAAAGTGACATTTGTGACAAGAGATAAGCTCGTCTTTTTCATTGGAACGTTTCCAATCAATGTTTTCGTGACCACATTTAATACACAAAGTCTTTAGTACACAAATCACTCTAATACTTCAGATTTTTTCCTAGAAGTTGGCATAGGAGTTTCTGCATCAGAACTTATCTTAGCTGTTTTTTCTTGCGTACGTCCGAAAGCTGATATGCCAAGAACAGCGCCCATAGCAAGATGAAAGAGTCCGCCTTCGGCTAAAGTAAGACTTTTCCAGGCTATCATAGGCATCTTAGTTACGGCAGATAGAATACCAAAAAATATAGGTGCCAACATGAAATCAAAAAGACAGATCATCATATAGCTCCAACCCATCGCAGGTCTCCAGTAACTTTTTGTCCAGTGTTCTTCTTTTTTTACATCTCCAGTCTCATTGCTCATCTTTTTCCTTTAGGAAGCGGTTTTTGCAATTGCAATAAGAAGATTAACAGCTTCTTCAATTTTTGCTTGTGTCTCTAAATCGTCTGCCATACGAGCTAAGTTTTTTTGAGAAACAAGATCTAACATTAGTTCTTCATATTCTTCTTTAGAAATTAATTCTAATTCATACTCAGATTGGTATTTTAAAGCTTTATTTGCCGTGTTAACAATAGCAGCATCACTGTGTCTAGATAGGGTAGCTAATTCTTGAAGTGGATTCATCTTGACCTCTTATTCATGCTCTGCTGCATTATAGTAGCAGATTCTTCTATATTATCAAACTTAAGCTCACAATAACTTTTAGACACTTGAGCATGTTCGCTATATCGCGCTTTCATAGGTTCTACGATATTTAGCAGCTCTTTAGCCATCTTATGAGTAGGTCCGTTATTGGGTAAATATTCAGAATAGTTTACCAGAGAAAGGTTTAATTCATAGATTTGTAAAACTCGAGGTTTTACCTGGGCGGTGTTTGTACACTGTGAGCGAGTGACTTGACTCAAGGTTTTAATTTGAGAGACGTATGAATATTCGACGGAGTCGAATTTAGCAGTAAATATACAACCACTAAGAAGTAGACTGGCTATCAACAGGTTTAGGTTCTTCATAATTAGTAGCTTTCCTATAATAGATAATTATTTCTTTTTGCTGATTAATGTATCTTCTTAATTCTTGTAAATTAAGAGCCATAGATTCATAATCTTTTACACTAAAAACTATGAAAACAAAATCGTTCCCATTTTTCTGCTTCCATTCTTTTAAAAATTCGTCTAAGTTCTCTGACGTAACCACTTTAAAAGTAATATCATCAAGTTTAACAGGTTTTGGAAACTCTGGATGCATAACTTGAATAGGAACAGGTGCTGTAGATATTTCTATTTTTTTATTTGAACCTAAACAAGCGGTAAGTAGTAAGCTACTACTTACTACCAGTATCTTTTTCAATCTGTCTAAACGCACGATTAGTTCCATTATTAATTTTTTTCTCAGCTTCAGAGGGTCTATCTTTTAATATTTTCTCTAAGTTATGTTTTCTTAATAAATTGGTAAGTTTATTTTTATCTTCTTCTACTTTAGATAGATTATTTTGCAACTCTCCAGCTAACTTCGCTTGTTTAACAAAATTTTCTTGTAAAGTTTTAATAGTGTGTTCTTGTGTATTTACAGCTACCTGTAATTTAGCTACGTTTTCTTGTAAAGTTTGTATTGTATTTTGACTATCTATATAGTAAACATAAAAAGCTGTAGATACAAATACCAATCCTATAGCTAATCCAAGAGATATTTTACCCCCAATCATTAAGCAATAAGTCCTGGCTTATATACTGTTTTACCATTTTCTTTCATAGCAGTCATAACTTTTTTAGTATTTTCTCCCTCTACATAAGATACATGAACCCACCCACTATCAGGAATGCCCGGAGTGTAAAATTCTAAAATAAGCTGTTTAAACTCTAGGTTATCACGGATCCATTCAGCTAGATCAGCATTAGCAACACCAGGAATTTCTATGTCTGCAGCCTGTCCTTGGCAGTGATCTGAAGTTTTAGAACCTCCAACAGCTGCATTTACTTCTGGATGACGAAAACCTGAGTTAACCTTAACGGGGACTCCATATGCGTCTCTAATAGGTTGTAGTACGTTTTCGCACAAGAGACGTAGATTTTCAATTTCTTGTTCTCCAGGTATATTGTCTAGCCCATGTCTCAGCGCAGTTTCGCTTTTAAGCATTTCAGATAGAGAAAAATTTTGGCTTAACTTCATGTAAACTCCTTTATTGATTATTAGCAGTTTATCAAAAGTAACTTAACTAGTCAAACCAAAATCTTCTAATTTATCTATGCAACATTAATTTTTTAGATTTATATAACCACAGAAAAGTATTCTTTTATTATTTGTGGTATTCTTTAAAAAATGTATAATATCTATAAAGGAGCACGTTATGGAAACAGAGTTCTTTAAGCTGGTTGCAGAAGTTGGATTTCCCATTGCATCATCTATTGCTGGGGGTTATTTCGTATTTCTAACATTAAAATTTATATTAGCAGGTGTACAAAGTTCTGTAAAAGGACTAAGTGGTATAATTGTGGCCTTAGATAATAGAGTTAAAACTATGAATCACGATATTATTAGAATTGATGCCCTAGTGTCTTCCGCTCTAGGTGTAAAGCCAGATACCGATAGAATAGCAAGAGCGGACGGTAAAAACGACGCTAGAAAGGATTAAAATGTTTTATTTAGGCTATGATTTTCAAATACTAGGATCTTCTATGGTCCTCGATAAAGAGTTAGTATTAATGCCTAATCAAAACGATAACGAGATTCAAAAGCTTCTTCCTTGGAAAGAAGGAGATAAGTTTGAAATAGTAGTATCCCATGGTAATACTATGTTTAGACAGATAAAGGAATAACTATGGATATGGTTCAACTAATTAACAAATATGGATTTCCTATCGTTGCTGCGGGTGGTATGGGGTATTTGATCTTCTACGTTTGGAAATGGGCTACGGCAGAAATTAAACCTGTATTATCAGAAGCTAATACAGTGTTAATAGCATTAATAGACAGAGTAAGAATGTTAGATAATGATCTTATTCGTCTTAATCAAAAAATTAACATAGTATTGATGCTGAAGGAAAGAAATGAAAAGTAATAAATTAATATCTTTTATAGCTGCATTTTCACTATTTGTATCTTCTGTATCTACTTCACAAGTTCTACCTGGCGGTTATATTGGTACGGTTACAAATAATACACCGAATACCTGGCAGACCTATTCGTACTCGTTTACACCAAATAATGCAGGTTCAAA
>Ga0194115_10008135_pt1 | contig 10225 bp, 11 predicted proteins | sample TA2MahsurfametaG_3_FD_148656 | JGI IMG/M metagenome (GOLD analysis project Ga0194115, IMG submission 148656) | Freshwater microbial communities from Lake Tanganyika, Tanzania - TA2015002 Mahale S4 surface | ecosystem: Environmental > Aquatic > Freshwater > Lake | place: Tanzania: Lake... | reverse complement strand
GGGATATCACACGCACGAACGCCCGCGCGCCCATGCGCACGAACGTCATTATGACTCTTGGTCCGTTAGGAAATTATGGGACTATCGTAGTCCCCGATCGTGACGTCATTTCTTCGTATCGGTGCAGTCACGTGCCGTCGTATCCCTATGTACCGTATCGTATCGATAAATGCTTACATACGGTTTTTCGCACGATACCAATCGCACCCCGAAGAATTATGCCCTTACGTTGAACCAACACTCTCACCGGCGAGAAATATGCCCGGGCAACGGTGAGATTTGCGTCCTCCATTGTATGAACCCTTCGCTGTCAACATCTGTTCCATTTTCTTCATAAACTGTTACATACATCTAAACTATCGTCATGAAGGATATCTTCCTCAAGTACTTGCTCGTCCTTACTCTCGCTCTCGGTTTGGTGGGAGCTCTTACGGAAGACCCCTCTCGAAATGACAACGCCGACCCTATCGCGTACACCGATATGATCATTGGTCGAAGCAGTGATGTTGGCCAGGCTTCTGGTATCGGGTCTAGTGATGCAGTGGATCCACTCCTAGCTGAAAGAGGCCTAATGCCAAGACGCAGAAGACCCAAGTGTACCTCCAAGAACTGTGATATGACCTCCTCATACTGTGCTGGTCGAAAGTGCCTACCGATGGGATCTTGCAGGCGGAAGAGCGACTGCTTCAATCCCGATAACCAATATGTCACTGACGCCTGCGTGGGAGATATCCTTTGCTCAGAAGATAAGCAGTGCGTCAAAGAGTGCACAGTAGAAGCAGGCGGTACATGCGATTCGTCCATGGACTGTTCGCCGACCCAATACTGCCAACGTGGTGTATGTGTCGACATGGGTCAATGCCTGAGTGATGTCGATTGCTTCAATCCGGATAATCAATATCCTGTGATCATGTGTGTTGGACTACTTTCGTGCAGCAGTGATAATCAATGTGGTGTCACATGTGGTGATAGCTGTCCTGCTGAACAGCCTCAAGTCGAATGTTTGGTATCGCCCTGCAGTGTCCTTTCGTGTTCCGACGAGGTCGAAAGCTGTGTTGATCAGTATTGTGGAGGCTGTAATGCCCTTGCCTTTGATAAGGCGGGAAATCAAGTCTGTCAAACCGGTCAGTAAAGGATGACGATGCCTTAATAGATTACAAAACATACGTAAGCAGATAAGCTAGAATACATCACTTTAAATTGTTTCCATTTGAGTCTTAACGAATGCGATCGATTTGCCTTGACACACGCAGTTTGGGCTGATGGATTTGTTTCACAAACGGGGACTCATGCATTTGCGCCTCTCTTTCAGTTTTGCATTACAGGTATCAGGGTATATTCTTAATCAGCTAGCTCATTGGGTGAATGCAGGTCGTCACAGTCAATCCATAGTAAAATATTTGAATCCAGGTCAAGGATCGTCAAATGGGGGTACGTACAGCTTGGGATTCTTCCGGTAGTTGTTGATCGGACTCTTGGATATCGCACGGTCCTGTGGCATCCGACATAGAACTGATTGGCGACTCACTCCTGTCACAACACAAAACCTTCTTTCAAAAGGTCTCTAGAAGCATGTTGCACGGTTCTGAAAGCTTCTCACCTCACCTCCCAGGAACCTTATCAATGAGCATTCTCTCAATGAAATCGAATCATCAAATACTTCTTGGCCGATGTACATCGTCCTTACATTTACAGCTTTTTGCAGCGGCAAATTATTCTAATAGTAAGGTTTCTTGCTGGGTGGGTCATCTATACATAGTCAAGCTATTTTACATGTGCGTTTGTGTACGACAGTATCCTGCGATCAACAGCCGACGAGAGGTGATACAAAAACGTCCACGGCATCAAAATCTATCCCCATTGATCCCTGCATCCATAGAAACAATCATCACGGACATTGTACTGGGAGATCGTTTGCTAACCAAATACGACGTATCAGGTCGGCAAGTCAACGATATGAAGAGGAGCCGAGCTCCAGTGCAAACGTGCTCGAACAGCTACAGAAGCATTCGCCGTTGCAGCCACCACCACCACCCAAAACAAAACCCCGCAGTCGAGGTGCCGAAAGGGATTAAGGAATATGGTCAGGTTGAAGTGCTTGAGAACTCAATCAATCGAATTCCATCGACAGTACAGCTTGACTCATTTCTTCGACAATCACCTTTCCACGGCTTTCCCATTCCTTTCGGTTCTGTAATGCGTACGAAAGATATTCATCACACGAGACCCCAAAAACTCCACAATTCTTCAACTTCTTCGCCAAGGGAATAATGTAAAAGTCAAAAAATCCAATCTCCCCCTGGTACCACGTCTTAGCAGGATTCATATCCAGACGTCCATTCTTATACGCACGATACATTTCTTGAAATAATCGCTCATTCCATTTACGATAAATGTGCCAGTGCTGCATCGTATGGGCGACATCGGATGCTTGAATCAAGTGCTCAATCACAATCGTGGCCTTACGATTCACGGCGCTCTTGCATGACTGATCCTGGTTCACATTGAAGGCGACCTCCCAACGATTGTTTCGAAGCTGCTTCAAGTCCTTGTCAATAATGTCGGTCGCCATGACAGCGTTCAGAACCAAGGATCGGAATCGATGGAATTCTGCTGTGGTGGTGTAAATGACTCCACGCAAGTTCTTGTAGCGGGACTCCATGAGCAGGTCCCAAGAAATGTCGACAGAGTTCTGTTCAGCTACACTCTTGTTCTTGTACATGGTAGCCATTTTCGACCCTTCCTTGACAAGCTGCATATTGCCCACTCCTTGGTGTTCCACATCGTGGATAAGCGCCGAAAAGACAACAGCGAAACGAGTCAAGGGATCGGCAGTGATGCCATATGTATGGTCATCCAAACTCTTATCGCCGACATCTTCGATGTCTGGAGCGACGATGCGACTGAGCAATTTGGAGACACCCATCGTGACATGATTTGCATGTTCAAAATTATGGAATGCTGGTGGACAAGACAAAGAAAGTGAGAAGGTCGAAACACGGTATGGGCACAAGAAGCCAAGGAGAGCGAAAGAATCATGGACACTAAGCAAGGTACATCGAAAAGAACACTACTCACGGTTGTCGTTGTACCGACGAGCAATTGTTCGGACAAAGTCCCTGAGTTCTTCGACAACGATAGGGTCAAGTACGACATCATCCCCTGGACCCCTATCCCGCTTATGACGATATTCAGGGAGCTCGATAATCTCCTGAACCTCGTCGATTACGGTAGTCGACCTTGCCTCATTGCGAAGGGTGACGTCTCGCTCTAGAGCAGCAAGGTGCGCCTTGGGCGCTCTCGGGATTCCAGATGTCCTTCGGGAGACGATCATTTCTTTCAATATACCGGCGAGGACCTCAGTTGTCCAATCAGTGATGCGATGGAACGTCGTCACTTCGACAGCACTACCGCTGAGGTCCCCAACTGATGACCCATTACTGTGATCGGGATTCGTGTCTTTTTTTCTGTCAACGAAGAAGGTTACCAGCTCGCCTTTGCCCTTGGCAATGACTGGGTCCTTCCGTTGACTTAACCACATTCCCTTCCCTTGGGATATCAACAGATCTGCAGTTTCTTGAGAGACTTGAACTCTGTTCGGGATGCCAGATGCTTCCATGCTTCTAGCAGTATTCATCGTGTCTCCGAAAAGTTGCAATCGACTCTTGTCTCCCCTTAGAACCCCCGCCACAACCGTACCGGAATGTAGACCGACACGTAGCTTCAGAGTGTTCGTATCCGGACCCAACTCGACCACGAGTCTCTCGGTCACTTGCTCCATCGCCTGCAGACAATCCATCGCGAACTTAGCCATTACTACTGCATGGTCTTCGCGACGATCCGGTAGACCCGATACCGCCTAACAGCAAAAAAACATGAGATGCACGACATCACGCGGCAACGTTCCGTAAATCCAATTTCAAACGTACCACATAGCAGTCACCAACCACCTCCACCTTGAAGACGCGGCGACGGTGAGCGATCCGATCAAACTGCGAAAAGATACTCTCAAGCAGCTTGAAGACATGACTTGGCTCTCGAGCCGACGACCAGGCGGTGAATCCGGTGATATCTGCGTACATGACGGTAGTTGCTGGGAAAAGATCTGGATTCAAAGGAACGAAGCACGCGGTCAGGGGAAGTCAATAGCGGCATGATTCAACAGACGCAGGGTTCATCGAAACGTACCTGCAATGGGCTTCCTTTGCACCGAAGCTTCCTTGTGAGTATCTACGGTGTCTTTGTCAGCAGTCAAGTAGCTCCTGATTCCTTCTTTTCCAACTCGTCGTAGCTCTTCATTCTCGTCCACATCGTCCATCAACGTTTCTTGAATCATTTTTGGGAAAAAGCGCGAAACGATGTCGTCTTGTTTCCGGGCGACATTCACGACCTCGTCTGTTCGTCTTCGCAAAAATCGTTCCAAGAGAGCGAACATCAGTGAAGCAAATAAGAACACGCCGACAACCACGACAGCATACCAAATCGGATTACCCGTGACGAATTTTTTCCTAAACTCGTTCGTAGGATAAGCGGTGATGGTATAGAGGCATATCCTCTCGTCCTCGTCGCGTTCGACACTGTGGTCGTCTAGGTACACTACATTTCCGTTTGAAATGTTGTAAAGTACGGTTGAGTTGGCATGAGCGAAGAAATCTGTGATCGCCATATCATCAAATGCACTGTCGTGAAGGTCTTGTCTGGCCAAAAAGTCGCATGCTGCTCACGCAGTTCGTATGTCAAGGTATCGTCACAGGTGTTTTCCACGACGACATGAATGGATGGATAGTCGTGTCGGATGACATCGCGCAAAAAGACCGACAATGGGATGATGGCAATCAAGTGACCGACGACGTCGGATGTTGCTGAATCATGACCATCAAAGACAGGGTAAACTAGGACACCTTGTACGTCGTCCCCGTCATCATCCTTTCCAAACCAGGTCCCGAAGTTGCATGCGTTCAAGTATGCACCCTCTTTAGTGGCGGAGACGTAGTCAAACGCCTTTTTCATCGCCGGTTGCATCTGGAAATCAAGGTTCACAAGACTAACGTCGTCTGCATCAGGTGGCGGAGAAAATGTCCACATCGGTGAGAAAACAACCGAGTCAGGCGATACGGGAACGCGATCCGTAATCTGATCCTGTGGCATGGTCTTTCGATGTTGAATTCCTGGAACATCACACGATGATTCAATTTCTGCAGAGGCAGTCTTCCAAATGCTTTCAAAGATTGAATCACTGACTGTTCCTGTACTATGGGATTCCTCAATCCAACCTTGGTTTTCTGTGGAGTACTGGTTCCAAGTTTCCAACTCAGATGGCCATACGGTGGGCAAGTAGGCAACGACAAGGGCTCCGGAGTCCCTACGGGCTTGCCCATAGTGTTGCTCAACAGCCGGGATGGTAACAAACCCCCTGCCAAGTCCAGTATTCTTCTTGTGCTCAGCAAGCAGGTACGACGTGGTAAGGAGTGACAAACCATGCAGTATATTGTAGATTCTGTGACTGTGGGCGTCTGAAACATCCATCACGTCAACGGGCCAAACTTTCAAACTACGACAAAACAGACCGTTGTTGTCAGAGGGGGAAGACTCCGGTCATCCCAAACCATCGAAAGGAGTCGACTTACCTTCCGCTCGAAAACATCGATTTCACCATTACGACAGACGACAAAGATCACAGCGGCGAGGATGGCTGCGGAGGCGAAGAGGACGAAAAGAAACGCAAGCCGAGACTTGTCGATCACTCTCCGTTCTCCGGTGTCGGAAAATCCAAAGGTACTGGAATGGAGTTCATCGTTAGAGCTTCGATCGCCAAGGGCGCTGGCGCCCCGTTTCGAAACGTCGCGGTTGTGTGTAGAGACGTGGCTTACAGAATCTCCACCACCGCTTCTTCTTGTTTCAGGACGTTTCGAAAACAGTCGGTCTTCGAGGTTTTGCGTAGAGAAGTTAGTACCAGAATCACGATCACCCTTTCTTTCAGGACGTTTCGAAAAAAGCTTCTCATCGAGGCTTTGCATGGAGAAGTTACTGACAGAATCTCCACCACGATCGCCCTTTCTTTCAGGACGTTTCGCAAACAGTCTATCTTCCAGGCTTGGGACGGCGAAGTGACCACTGCCAGAATCGCCTTTTCCTTCAGGAACTTTCGAAAATAGTCTGTCTTCGAGGCTTTGCATGGCGAAGCTACTGCCAGTATCTCGATTGCCTTTTGAACGTCCCCTCATAGTGATTGGTTTACCCGATTAGTTTACTTGATGAGACCGATCGCGTTGTAAGGTCCAGGATATTGTTGATGAATTTTTTAGGCTTTTTGGGCTGCTGCCTGTGATCCGCTACGACGGGAGTGACAATCAGTTTCGACGCGGTCGAGGAACTCTAGAGATAGGCATCAAACTTCTCACGGACTCTACACTCTTGGGACGAGAAGGGATTCGTTTCTATTTTTCCGAAATGTCCGTCGGACAAAATACTCTTGTAAAAACAGAATTCCTTTGGGTCCATTAGTCGTTGGAAACTCTGCAGGAATTAACTGTAATGTCTACGTAAGATATGTCTGCCAGTACGTGCCGATTCTACTCCGCTACATACATAATTCAATGGCCTTGACAGTGAATTCTGATTCCACTAGCTATTCGTCAACTGTTTTCGTTTTTTTTTGTTTTCCTGCTTCATGCCCAGGACCTACAATCCCCGAAAACAGTTCAAATATAGTAGTAAGAAGAAGAAACAGCTTGTAACTTTTGTAAGTTGCTGCCGAAGGAAAAGAAGAGATCTTTGCAGCCATCTTGGCTACTATCCCTTTTGGTTCTATCCGTAGCACCCGATCCTGGCGGATTACCTGACGGCAATATATCTCCATGTCGTCCTCCGTTTTTTGTTTCTTCAGCTGCCTTTCGGTTTTTTCATTTTTCTTCTTGGGAAGCAGAGCGGGTTCTTCCTCGTCGTCGCTGAAGACAAAACATATGGGCTTCTTCCGTAGTCAATGTTTTTGTCGATGTCGGTTCCTCCTCTTTTGGGTGTTTCCTGTTTGGATTCTTAAGCCAGAATAAAGGCACCATCAGTTAGTAGTCAATACATTCAAAGCACCTACCACTAGAGGGGCATCGAAGGAATAAACTTACCTTTCGGACGACCGTCGTCAACACCTAGCACATCAGGAGCAGGCACCTCATCATCAACCGAAGGCAAGGAGGAGGAAGAGTTGTCATTGGGCGGAACGGTTGTTATTGCCTACGTGTGAGGTGAGGAGGAGGTAGTCAACAGGGAAGAAACGAAAGAGCATTTTGCTTCGTTTTCTGTCCAAGGATCTGCCTCCGATGCAGACAGACTCATCCATGTGTTCGAGAGCGGTCTTTCGTTCTTTCGTTTTTTGACCGAGCACGCCGGGCACGACCGAAAAGCTTTTGTATCACTTCAATCTTGCCATATATATCGTGCTTTCACGACCTACGTCGTATTGCCTTATTTAATTTCGGCCAGCAGAATTTCCTGTGTGAATGAAAATCAAGAGGACCAATCGAAGGAGAGAAAAGCCGAGTTGATTCTGTGGGATAAGTTGCAGTTGACACTTAGGGCCGGGATTATCGGGGGTGAAAAAACGGCCGGATCCGGTTTTTCTCGGATCCGGTCACCCGATCGTGCCTTTCAGTTTTTTTGGGGTATTATCGAGCTTGGGGGTGGGATCCGGCTTCATCCCAATAGTCAAAGAGGTCAACGAATGTGAGTCCAACAGCCATCTGGTCAAAGAAGTCAATCGCATGAAGTTCGAAACATTCACAACATCACGAATGTCACAACCACCATGTCTTCCACCAATCCTTCACCAACAAGGATGTCGTCATTGTCTCCCAGGAGTCTCTTCTTATCTGATGATGACGAGGAAGGAGGATACGGATGTGACAGAAAGAACATGGATAGCAACGAGAGGAAGAACGGGACGATACAATCTATTTTGTTTGGAGACGAGGATGTGAGGACAACAGGAGGAAAAAAAAGGTAAGTTATTCCATCTAGTCAATCTTCGATTTTCCCGGATCCGGCCTGAAAAACCGGATCCGGGCGCCCACCCCCCGTCCGGGCTCGTTTGGCCGGATCCGAAGCTGGCAAAAGTAAAAAACCGGACGATCGACTAATCCGAATCGTCCGGTTTGTGGCCGGATCCGGGAAAAAACCTCTCGATAATCCCGCCCCTTATTGGTTTTATCCCTGCGAAATGGGGTTGTGAATGCCATTAAATAGAAGGATTTTGAAAAAGCTCATTGGCTGGCAAGGGAGCGTGCCAAGGGGACTCTATTTCACATTTACTGTTAGTAGAATGACCGAACTGTGCCTACCACGTGAGAGAGACGACAATGGACTCACGGTGCGCGAAATGACTCATCAAAACAGTTCTGCAAAAGGGCACCGACACCGACATTCCCAATGTAACTGTAAATCTCGACAGGTTTCTGTTCATCACGATCGGTCCTCGCAAACTGTTGCATCCACCCATATATCATCATGAAGAAGATTTTCTTAACAGTTACGCAATTAGTCTGTCTTACCCCGACACTCTATCTGAGAGGAGCTCTCGCGGAAGACCTCGCCGAACCTGACACCGATATGATCAACGTACCCACCACTCGTCATCTTCTCCGCAACTCCAACATGTCGGATGAAGATGCAAAGGATTCACTCCCATCAGTAAGAGAACTACAAAGGGGGAAACCCAAAGGCCGAAGACCGAGGGTCAGGACAGGATTTTGTTCTTCCGACAGGGACTGTGATAGTATGTCCGCTCTGGTGACCTCATATTGTGCGAGTGGAAGATGTTTACCGATGGGATCTTGCAAGTCCACCAGCGACTGCTCCAATCCATCGAATAAATTTCCCGTCCCTGCGTGTATTGGAACGAATATTTGCTCGAAAGATTCGAGGTGCGTCCGGGAATGTGGGGGGGATGGTGGTGGTGGAGATGGTGGAGATGGTGGTGGCGACGGTGGTGACATTTCTGACGGTCTATGCGCATCATCCAAGGATTGTTCAGGATCTCAATATTGCCGACGTGGTGTCTGTGCCAAGATGGGTGAATGTCTTAGCACTGCGGATTGCTTCAATCGGGACAATAGGTTTCCTACTTTCCTCTGTGTCGGACCAGTTACATGCAAGAACAATCGATGCACAAAGGACTGTTCAGGTAGTTTCTGTCCTCCTGAACAGCCGGCTAGAATGTGTATGACATCACCATGTATGCTCATCGGATCTTCGTGTTCCGAATCAATATCAAGCTGCGTCGATGATTATTGTGGAGGGTGTAATGCCATCGCCTTTGATAGGGCGGGAAATCAAGTATGTAAAGCTAACGTGTAGTAGGGGGCGAGCCAACAAGTCATAGAATATGTCAATGGATAATGTACAACATATCACTCATTGTTTGATCTTGATTGTCTGTATTCCAATTGTTTCGTTGGTTCCTAGAAATAGACGTCTGTTTGTTGGACCATAGCATGGAAACTCAGATTCTTAACACGTACGATCCGATTCCATTCGACCGAGGTTCATTGTCGAACAGTTGGAGTCCCACGAAGAAGTCGTCCGTTCGATCAGAAACGAGAGCCTTTTTGGCCGTTCACGTTTTCGAAGGATTCTGGTAAGAAAGTACAACCCATCTAGAAGAATACCGAACACTCGTGATTCAAATCCTTTGGTACATTTTCATTTATATTATAAGATGGGGAATTTGCAATATTCCAAGGTTAAGAAGTCAGTAAAAGGCTAATGCAAGTTAATATAGGGTTCTAAGTTAAGTTTGTTGAATGAGAGTCAACCTAAGTTAGTGCCATTTGCCTAATCTAAGTTATCTTTGTCCCAGCCGTCTTTCATCACACCAGTTTAACCGACCAGTCATTTCCCGCCATAATTTCAACCATGATTTCCTGTATTGATGTACCAATTCCTAATTACCGTTAAAACGAAATTATTCCATCCTCAATTATTCCGCTACTACTTGCGCTGTCTCTTTCTCCACCTATGTATGTGCCAAAAATTTTTTGTAACGTATTCTGTGTAGCAGAAACCATGCGGTTGATGTCTCCAATTGGAAGAAAAATTTTATCGAATCTATAGCTGGAGTAAACTAGTTCCAAAGGCAACGAATATTTTTGATAGTGGGGGGAGAATATGCATCCACCCCTGCATCCACCTCGTAGGATCGCTACGACGATCCTACGTCCGTGGATCCGTTCTA
>Ga0194115_10008134_pt1 | contig 10226 bp, 9 predicted proteins | sample TA2MahsurfametaG_3_FD_148656 | JGI IMG/M metagenome (GOLD analysis project Ga0194115, IMG submission 148656) | Freshwater microbial communities from Lake Tanganyika, Tanzania - TA2015002 Mahale S4 surface | ecosystem: Environmental > Aquatic > Freshwater > Lake | place: Tanzania: Lake Tanganyika... | reverse complement strand
AAAGTGACATTTGGGACATTGGTTTCTTCACCCACAGAGGTCGATGGGTTTTTTTCTCGTTTCAACAGCTCTACTACTGTTTGACAGGAACCAAGTGCCACCCTTTTTTCACCCTCTGTTCTGGGGTACTCTATCAAGAAAGGACGCAACTTCAGAGCCTTCAAGAGGACTTTCCCTCCACATTACATACATACATCTACATATACTGCCTATGGAGACGATGAGTCACCGACTACCAAGGGTCATCGGTGTCTTTGTCGTCACCTTCAGTTGGTTGTTTGTATCGTCATCTTTGGCACTGGAATGTGCCACAGGCATTGGTGGTAGTACGACCCAAGAAATTCCTGATGAATGGATCAATGATGGATATTGTGATTGTCCTGTAGATGGTGTAGATGAACCAGGTACCAATGCCTGTTCGGGATCATCGAATTGGCCCGGTGTCAAGAAGGCATCTTCCACACCCATCAGGTACGTTTTTCTTTTGGTTTGTGTGTGTGGTTGTGTCATTCTCCGTTTGTCTTCATGAGTTGTGATCCTTACGTGTCTTCTTTTGGTATTGCCCTTTTGGAATATAGTTCAATGACATTTGCATGTCCCCAACAACCGAATCTTCATTTACCCTTATCACATTTATCAGATGGGATTTGTGATTGTTGTAATGGTGTCGATGAAGATGTAGGAATTTGTCCAGATATTTGTGATGAAGTATTAAAGGCAGAACGTGAAACTCATGCTAAACTTTTAAAGGGATATGAATTGGGTAGTAATAAACGAAATCAAGAACTTTTCAAATTCAAACAATTCCGGAAAGAAAAATTGGAAGAAATTCAACAATGGAAAACAGAACGTACTTCCTTAGATCCACAACCCTCTATTCAACAAGCTCAAGAAATCAAGGTCAACTATACACAAGAACGGAAGAAGATGGCAGAATCCCTCGTGAGGACATCAACCCTTTTGGCCGGGATGACAACGTCGGAACTACAAACGATGACTGTCTTGGCATGTCAACTCTCTGGTGAAATGGGTATTCATACCGATGGTGGGACGACATGTGGTGCTCTACGTCTAGCTGGATTGGAAGGGGGTCTACTATGGGGAGAAGATAATTACAATGACAAAAGTACAATGAGGATAGTACCAAATCCCGATTTAGCCAAATTGATCTTCCATAATACAGCCGAAGGGGAATATTTTTGGACCCTACAAGAAGAATATCAAGGCAAGACGACGACGAATCGACGACGTCTGGAAGAGGAAGGGATGCCTGAGGATTATGAGGATTCTCATGACTATGATGACCATTTTGGGGATGACGATGATGACGACGACGATGATGGCGAGGATGACCATACAGCGCAGGATCACTACAAGAAGAAACGGAAGGTCAACAACAACAACAAGAATAACAACAACATGTCCGAATTGGAAAAGGAATTCGTCGAACGTGTCAAGACAATGTCATTCTCCGATGTACGTCGAAGCTTTTTGAAACGATCTACAGAACTTGTAGAAGAAATTGCAACTGCATTAAAGTCATCGACGACGGATGAATCAGACGAGGCGGCGGAAGAACAAGCGACGAAGAACACGGTCGATCGTGAAGCATTCAATAAGGTCAAGTCGAATCTTCGTACGAAGGAAATGACGATTACGAAAGGATTCAAGTCAGGAGCTTCTGCCCTATTGTTCTTTTCGGCCAATGAGGAATTGTCGTTAGAACAACTTCGATCACTTACGTTTTACACGATCTACTATGGAAAGCTGGCTGCAGTCCAAACATGGCAGGCGATGATTGCGGCTGTCGATGGATTGAAGGATACTGATGTGGACAGTAGTAACGCACAGACTTGTGGATCACCCTGGGCTGGATCCTGCCCGCCCAAGACTATTGATCGAGACGGTACCGTCATCCCATCCTCTGTCCTCATCAAGACAGCCGAAGAATATTGTCTCAATCAGGCAACGATAGCTATGGATGCTTGTGCTCAAGTTCAAGAGACGGATGGTATTCCAACCGATATTCCTGATGGATACTTTGGTTATGTAACACCCGTCGCCGTCGAGGAGGATGGTGATGATCCTATCAGGAAAATGTTTGCCCCCCTTGCGTCATTCCCCATTGAAAAGGAGGCAGTTCAAAAGCTAGAAGAAGAAAAAGAAAGAATAGAACAGGAAATCACTGCACTGGAAGGAAAGATGAAGGATGCTTGGAAGGCGATTGGTGGTAAGGATGGGAAGAAGATGGGTCCCAAGGGAGAACTATTTTCCCTTGCGGATCAATGTTTCAGTGTCGAAGCTGGGAAATACACATATGAGGTATGTGTTTTTAAGGGTGCGAAACAAAAGGATGGTGATAATGCTGGTGGTACATCTCTTGGGAAGTTCAAACGGATGGATTACAATGAAGAAACTGGTGAACGGACGTTGTATTGGGAGAATGGTCAACAATGTTGGAATGGTCCTGCCCGATCGGCGACGGTCCATATTACATGTGGGGCAGAAAATAAGATCCTATCGGCAGATGAACCTGACACCTGTCGATATGTCCTACAGATGGAAAGTTATATTGCCTGTGATGATGATTACAAAAAACGGATGGGATTGTAAAGGTAATTGTCGTCGTCGCCTACTTTTTACGGTAGTGTTTGTTCGACACATACATACAAAGCTTTAAGAACGCATTCTTTTCTTCTAGAGATTACACTTTGTGCTTTCATGGAACTGTATTGTTTTATCGATTTATAGATGTCTGTGTGCGTGCAGCATGCGTGTGTGTGTGTTTTTTTTAGATCAATTGTGTACTTAGGGTGACAAATATTCCCGTTGGATGATCATACTTATTCTTCAATTCGACATCAAAGGATTCTCCACCCGATAATAAGAGTTCCCCCACAGGGAGTTGGATTGTACCTAATAGGGAATCCTTTTGTTTCCCACCCTTATCCCATCCACGGATGGATACTATCTCTCCTGTACCAGTAAATTTACATTCGAAACTTTCATTCCATTTTGGTCGAATAGTATTCTTTTGGACACTTGTTTTGAAAGCTTCATTTTGTTTTCCTTCATAGAATTCAATTTCAATAAAGATATCTGGGACATCAGTAGATAAGAATTGTTTTCGAATCTTTAATCCATATGCCTTGATGACTGTCAATTGAAAGGATCGTTCTTCTTCCGAAGGATCAATAATATTACCATCAGTACCATCATTAGTCGTCGGATTCGATCGGGGTGGTAGTGATGATTGATTCACAAAAAGGTTCGCAGGAGGAGGAGGTGGTGGTGGAGTAGATCTTAGCTTTGATTTTGGTACAGCTTCCTCTTTCGTAGTTTCCTTCTTGGTCTTAAGTGGAGCAACGCCATGGAGAGAAACACGATATTCTAGGGATGCTCCCTTGGTTCCCATGGGACGTGTTTCTGTCAAGGTAGCCTTTGGTTGGGCCTTGATGGCAGCAAAGGTTACAGTATGAGAACCCAAAACAAGGGGCGTCGGTGTTACCGTCGACGTCTTTGTTGAATCCAGGAGATGGATTAAATCAAGTTGTAATGTTGTTGCATCATTAAAAGGCATCGTCCTATCGATAGGGATCGTAAAGGCAGTATCATAAATCGGATTCAGTGGATCCCATCCAGGACAAGTATAAATCATATTCGATGTATATTCCTTCTTGGCATACGTCAATTTGACAAACGTAGTACACGTCGTTGTTTTCTCATCCAAGGGTAGTTTAAAGGCACGATTCACAATGACGACCAAAAGACCACATATTTCATTCGAGGTAGCTGGCAGGGTAGATTTCATCATCAGACTACTCAAATCGGACGTCCATTCATAAATATCACAAGAAATAGTAACCGATGCTCCTGTCGCCTTTGATTTCTTCGTCGCCTTCTTGAACATAACAAGAGGCAATGTCACAGTATGATCCTTACTCGACGAAGATTGTTGTTGTTCTTGATGATGAAGGATATCTGTCAATGTCATCTTCGTCATACCCAATTCATCATCTGGATCAATGGGACTATCATCTTCATCCCATGCCGTGATCTGAAGGAGTTGTTCCTTATCATACAAACAAAAATCGGTACTTTCCTTCCATATGGGGGCAGTACAATTCTTCATCGTCTTTGTTTTCCAAATCGGATCTTGACCGACCGAAATATTCAAATAGACATCAGGAATATCATCTTTTCCCAATAATCGTTTTTCAATAATAAAACCATCTCCCTTTATGGCAGTCACACGTAAGACACCCACAGGTAATTGATAGGTATCGAAAAAATTGTTGTCACTGTTCATTTTGTATAATAATCGATAGGGTAGGACAGTAGTGGATAAACTTGATTTCAATGCATCTTGGACAGTCGATTCTAAAATGGATAAATCGGCAACGGATGCTAATCCACTAAAGGATAATTCCATTGTGGGCATATTAATGAATCCATATTGTATCCCGGATACGATGGGTAATTCATTGGTAAGTGGTTTGAAAGTGATAGCCATTCGGCCATTCAACTTCAAATGTCGGATCCCAAAGGTTCCGATGTAATCTGCCTTTAATTTGAAATCACATTCTCCATCCCAAATGAGATCCATATCCCATTGGACACTCCCATCGGCTTGTAAAGGGTGGACGACGATATTATCCATCCGTAGGGGGATATTTCCTAAATCCAATTTAATGAAACGGCATGTCTTCATAGGACCAGGTAGGGATGCAAAGGATGGTTCGACTGACGATCGGATCGTTTCAGCACCGGCAATACGGATATAGGGCCATAATTGTTCCATAATTTCCGTAAAGAAGGAAGATTCCTTCGTAGGAACCGTCGGACGATGTCTTAATCCAAATCGAAATCCTTTTTTCCCCTGAATCGTCGCCGTAGACGTGGACGTACTAGCATCGTCTTTGTTGTCATCCTTTCCTTTTGTCAAGGTGGTCTGATAAGACATCACCATGACAGCCATCACAGACAACGTGGCTCCACAAACGACACCCGTCCAAAAGAAACTACCTGTACCCATATTATTGTTCTTCTTCTTCTTCTTCTTCTATCAAGAGCTGACTTCACAACAGACAACCACGACGATGAAAAGTCCTGAGTGAGTTTTTTGGGAGTCTCTAGCAACGCAACAGCTTTCAAGAATCGCAAAGATCCTCTCCTACCTTTTGTTACTTGGATACTGGTTACTGTTAACTATCCTATTGCCGACGCTAAAGAAAGAAATCCAGCGAAGATATCTACTGTTGTCGTCCATAGTGGAAGCAACCAATGCGACATTCCTGGACAGTTGAATCGTGAAATTCCTTGTATGGGCATATATATTTTCAGATGCGTACGACAACGATGATGGGAGACAAAGGAATCTTGAAATATACATACATACCTATTATGAATATCTTGGTAGATACTTGGAAGAAAAGAAGAGATGGTCGATTCGTCTGTCTGTCCTGCCACATCAGATGAGTCGAACCATTGGAATAAGGGGTGGCGATTGTCTCCCTCTCGATTTCGTACTATCATTTTGTATACCTGTCTTAAGGGGGAAGGTACGTACCGTCAACCTTCATTTCAATGAAAACGACTACGAAAAATCTCTTTGTGAGATTTCCCAGCCGATCTCTTCTCTCTCGTTGGCACTTTGTTTTGTTGTCCCCAAGTCAGTGGGATCGAGATACAAAGTCTCCTCAACATGGCATCATTGATTGCAGCTGCAAGTCGACGAGCAGTAGCCTTGTCTGTTTCTGCTCAGACTAAAAAGGCTATTTCGATCCGTTCCTTGGTCACTTCCCAATCGGAAATCCTTTCTGGAAGTGGGTACGTGTTGAGTTTGTTTTGTGTATTCATAGCAGCGTATAAATACGGAAATTCTCCATCATTTTCGTATTGGAAAAATACATCGTTTCTAACGTTTGCGCTAATGATGGATGCTCCTTGGGGTTGTAACACAATGGACTCTGGTACTGGTACTGTTACTACTACTCTCATTACTACCGTCACGACTATCTTATTGCTACCATTACTACCGTGACCACTACGTACAGTGCCTATGGAGTGACGCTAGCCGATGAAGACAGGATATTCACCAACTTGTATGGTGAACAGGATTGGCGTCTCAAGGATGCCATGACTCGTGGTGATTACCACATGACGAAGGAGATTATGTGGATGGGTCCTGATTGGATTGTTCAAGAAATTAAGGATTCAGGACTACGTGGTCGGGGTGGTGCAGGGTTCCCATCCGGTCTCAAATGGTCCTTCATGCCGAAGAATACCGATGGCCGTCCTTCCTTTTTGGTTGTCAATGCTGATGAATCGGAACCAGGTACCTGTAAGGATCGTGAAATTATGCGTAAGGACCCACACAAGTTAGTTGAGGGTTGCTTATTGGCAGGATATGCGATGCGTGCACGAGCAGCCTACATTTATATCCGTGGTGAATATTTCAATGAGGCAGTGGTGTTAGATGAAGCCATTCATGAGGCCTATAGTGCAGGCCTGATTGGGAAGAATGCCTGTGGAAGTGGATATGATTTTGATATCTTCCTACATCGTGGTGCTGGTGCCTATATTTGTGGTGAAGAAACGGCATTGATTGAATCTCTAGAGGGTCGACAGGGTAAGCCACGTCTTAAGCCACCATTCCCGGCTGGTGTGGGTGTCTTTGGTTGTCCCTCTACCGTGACCAATGTAGAAACTGTTGCTGTCGCACCGACGATCCTTCGTCGGGGTGCATCATGGTTTGCATCCTTCGGGAATGAGAATAATCGTGGTACGAAATTATTTGGAATTTCAGGACATGTCAAGAATCCAAAAGTCGTCGAAGAGGCTATGTCCATCCCCCTTCAAGAACTCATTGAAAAACATTGTGGTGGAATGCGAAATGGATGGGATTCTCTCCAAGCCTGTATTCCTGGTGGTTCCTCTGTCCCCGTCTTGAATAAGGCACAATGTGATGAAGCATTGATGGAATTTGATAACCTTCGTGCCAAGGGATCTGGATTGGGGACTGCCGCCGTTACTATGTTTGATAATACCGTCGATATGGTCGGTGCGATCCGTCGTTTGTCTCATTTTTATAAACATGAATCTTGTGGACAATGTACACCCTGCCGTGAAGGTACATCTTGGTTAGAAGATGTCTTGATTCGGATGGAAAAGGGTGATGCTGATAAACGTGAGATCCCCATGTTGGAAGAAATTTCACGTCAGATTGAAGGTCAGACAATTTGTGCCTTAGGTGATGCTGCCGCATGGCCTATTCAGGGTCTCATTCGACACTTTAAGAAGGATATTGAAGATCGGATTGATAATCCTGCAAGTTTCGATGCCGAGGCCGCCTTTCAAAAATCTTGGAGTGGTGATCCCTTTGCCAATGGAGAATGGACGACTAAACATGGTGCCGGATTAACCTACAAGAGTGCCAAGGCATAAAGAAGAGGGAAAGAAAGCATCCCCATCCGCAGAAAAATAGTAAACGAAATGGAACTAAGTTGAAAACTTGAACGGTAGAAACTAGCGCTCGAAACCCGTCTTTGTCACCAAGGTTTTAAAAAGGTGATGTAGTATGTGTTTCCGTTCGAGTTACTCCTCTATTCTTCCTTCTACAGAAGTCTCCATGAATGAAACAATAGCGCAGTATCCCTTTTCAGATCCCCTTCTCTTTCTCCTCCGGTGTCTCTGAAAACCTGCCAGGCGAAGTAAAAACCACGACGGTCTCTGTTCGTCTTCCCCGTTTTGTTCTTGGAGGAAAAAATACCCATGTTCTTCCTGTGATGCATGTCCTATTTTACTCAATCCTGTACGTCGTCTCGATGGATTCCAACCAATGAGTATACCTTACGATAGGGGATGGAGGTCCAAGCTTGCCTTTTTCAAAAGTTGTTGTGTCTATTCCGAGCTAGTTTTCTCTTAAGTACTCCTCAATTCCTTCTTCTGTAGGTGTCTCTAGGAATGAAACAATAGCAATACAATCTCCATTTTCAAAATCCCTCTTCACAAATCCTTCAGTGTCCCATCAGAATACTACCGATCGTGGGAAGAAGAAAGAACGACGGCGGTCCCCACCATCATGATGGTCGTCGCCCTTGCATCATCATGGGGGAGACTATACCCATGTTCTTCCTGTGATTCATGCCCTATATTGCTCAATCCTGTATATCATCTCAATGGATTCCAACAAATTAGTATACCTTACGATAGGGGATGGACGTGCAAGCTAGCTTTCTGCAAAAGTATATTCCTAGCTCTCTAGTAGCAGACTTCCTTGTTTTTGGGTTGGTTCTCGCTTTGAGTCGCATGAGTCCAATAATGACGTTGACTGACGTTGCGATCTTTCCCCGAAGCGCCATTCCACCATGACTTCAGGTGACACCGATGTGCGGTAGTCAACCGATGAGGTGGAGTCTCTATCTTAGCCTCTTCGATATCGACGCCGATTTGCTAAACTCTCCCAGGTCTTGCCATAGTGCTAGACTCAACCACAATTGCACTTTCTCTTTCTTTGAAGACTAAAGGCACAAAAAATGAAGTTATTGGGTATAATCAGTTTGCTTCTGGCAGGTCAAGAATCTTCGGCCTTTCATTTTGGTCAGATGGAAGCCAAACGTATCAGTGCTCTCAAGGCAGCAGGAGCTGGACTTCCATCATCATCATCAGGGGAGGAGGGAAACAATTCTCGTCGAGACTTTATGATCCGAACAGGTGCTGCAGCCTTGTCAATTACATCGGGAAGTGGTCTTGGTTTCGGTGTTTGGGCACCTCCTGCAGCGAACGCTGTGGGTGGAGTCGGAAAAGTCGATGCTCGATTGAAAGCGTAAGAATTTAAGGCATTGGAGAATCTATCCTACCTAGATCGGATTGGGGCACCAGGTGGCTACTGGTTCACATTCCATCTGAATCATAATGTTGACAAATCTGACTCTCTCTCTCTTGTTACTCTGTTTTTTTTTCAATATGACAGCTATGGTCTACCACCTCTTGGTCCTGTTCCTAATGGACTATCTCCGCTTCTTGAAATCTGGGGAAAGGGGAAAAATCGGTTCCCTCTTCTTGTATTGATGTCTCATCCTGTCACATGGGTAGTCACGACTCCAAGTAATGATGTAAATGGTGAAGATGGGACGATCCAGGCGGGTGAATATGCAAAGGGAGATACTGCTACCCTTTTCGTCTATCAGGACGATGGCCATGTCGATGTGAGTTGGATCCGTTTTCTTCTTTTTTTTCGTTTTTCCTGCTACTATATGGGGGGATGGCGCTTTCAACGAAGCTGTTGTCATGGCCCAAACCGTACGAAGATGTAGCTCACGTACTCGTTGTTTTTTTTCGATTTTTCGTACGACACGATAGAACATTGGATCGGCGAGCAAGCCCTTGTTTGAAAAAGTTCTTCAAAAGGCCATCTCTCAAAAATCTGCCAACATTTATCAAAACTTCAAGGTGACGAAGGTCGTCCCACAGGAGACGGCTTTGTATGGTGGTAAGGAATATGTCATCTGTGATTTCAAGTATGAACTTTTGACAGGTGCAGGATTTGAAGTCGAACGTCGGGGTGTCGCTGCGATTACGAGTGAAGGCCCGGCAGTAGAAGCTCTATGGTGTGCCAGTACTCGAGAACGGTAAGTCACTCCTACCCACGTTGTGATTGGTCTCGAAATGATGAAGTGTTAGACATCCACGAAACTATACAACAGCTGTACCTCAAAAACGAATTCCTTTTTTCGAACGTTGTATTCTGGGGCGGAGTACAGATTTAAGAAGACTGAAGCAACGCTTCGTGATATTGCTAGTAGCTTCCGTTGTTATGCAGACGGACTCAACTTTTCGAGTGAGCTCATGCAGTACTCGGAAATGTAAGGAATGATAAAGACTTCTTCCTCACCGAAATGCACAAGAAAGAAAGATTTCCTTTTCCTGCCTCTGTCCCTACGAATTACAGCATGATGTTTTGATGACATACCGTCTTTCTTCGTCGGGGGAATATGGTGGAACAAGGAATTACAGCCTGTCAATTGTGGTGAGGGCCCTTCTCCTCATTTGGCATACACTTTCTAAACTAAGGACAAACTAGCTAGCTAGCAGATTCTGGAAAGCATAATTCATGTGGCAAAGATTAATGATACTTGTAAGGCGATTGCCTCGAGGTTGGCCGGATGAACAATGGTGGCCTTGTCTCTCGAGACGGGGGGGGGGGGGGGGGGAGCGGTGTCCAC
>Ga0194115_10008132_pt1 | contig 10228 bp, 7 predicted proteins | sample TA2MahsurfametaG_3_FD_148656 | JGI IMG/M metagenome (GOLD analysis project Ga0194115, IMG submission 148656) | Freshwater microbial communities from Lake Tanganyika, Tanzania - TA2015002 Mahale S4 surface | ecosystem: Environmental > Aquatic > Freshwater > Lake | place: Tanzania: Lake Tanganyika... | reverse complement strand
TGAATTAATAGTAGCTACACCTGGGTTTGAGTGAATGGATTCAAAAATTTTGAATCCATCATCATGACAAAATTACACGGTGGATTCAACAACTGCATAGAAACACACATAAATTGAATCCACTTGAGTCCACTTATACACGTAATTACTGCAGATGGATTCAATTATTTGTAATATCTGACTGCCGACAGACAGAACGTAGTACCAGCTTTTTTAACGTAGCTTTCTACGCCAGGATTGGGTTGAATATTGGGTCGAACCCCAGGATGAAATTCCCATGATAGCTGTCAAATCTACATCTACGTGCATAATTACTCTACATAGATACCAGCAGTAGATTTCTTCGTCCAAGGATTTTTGGGTGTTCCTGCCAACGAATGACGTTGTAGAAATAGCATGGAACGAAGCTTTGGCAAAATCCTCCCAGCTCACAGGTCACAGCTCACACAGGGGGTCGTCACCTGGCGTCCAAGGTGCTTCCACTCACTGCCATCTTTCTTGCTTTGTAGGTGGTCTTGTTGATTCCATTGCGAAGCGAAACAGACGCTATGAAATTTCCCTCACAAACAATCTCTCTCTTCCTCTTGGTGACGGACGCTATGACGGCCACAGCATTCCGTCCATCGAGTTTGGGACTTGGACGTCGACAAAGTCGTTACAGTCAATTCACTGTCACTGGTGCCTCTCTCGGTAGAACAATCGCTGGATTCTCTCCATACCAAGACGACAAGGTTGATTCATCCAGACAGTGTCGCCTCCTACCATCTAATTCTGGTTTCACGACGTACACGGCTGGTCCAATCATGAGAGGTGCTCTGGGGGCTCGAGGTGGTGCCGCATCCTTCACGTCGTCCGCACTCCAAAGCGCTGCCGTGGCGACCGCCGAGGCTGAAGCTCCTGTGGAAATCTTTCGTAAGGACTACGAGCCGCTTCCTCATGTAGTATCTAAGATTGATATGGACTTCAACATCCATGAGGGAAAGACAACTGTCACCTCGTCTTTGTACATTCAACCAAATGATGCCTACAAGGGAACATCCACTGACCTCACTCTGGACGGCGATGAAACCTGTGTCAAGTTGGTTAGTCTCAAGCTTAACGGCAAGGACCTTCAAGAGGGGACTGATTTTCATTTGCTTCCAGGAAAGCTCATCCTGAAGAATCCTCCCGCTGGAAGTACCTTGACATCGGTAGTCGAAATCGTACCTGAAGACAACACCCAGCTCAGTGGTCTTTACAAGTCGGGATCCATGTATTGCACACAGTGCGAGGCTCTTGGTTTCCGACGAATCACCTACTATCCGGATCGACCCGACAATATGGCTACCTTCGCCTCGGTGCGCCTAGAAGCCGACAAAGCCAAATATCCGGTTCTACTATCCAATGGAAACCTTATCGAAGAAGGGACCCTGGAGGACGGCCGTCACTTTGCAACGTGGTCGGATCCGTTTCCGAAACCTAGTTACCTCTTTTGCTGTGTTGTGGGCGATCTTGGAAAGATTCAAGATTCATACACAACGGTTCCGTCCGGACGGAAAGTGCAGCTTGCTGTCTACAGTGAACCTAAGAACGTTGGGAAGCTCGATTATGCAATGGAATCCCTGAAGAGGAGTATGAAATGGGATGAAGACAAGTTTGGCTTGGAATACGATCTCGATATCTACAATGTCGTCGCGGGTAAGTCCATTCGAAGACAAGGAAGAAGTTTAGGTACCGTATCAAGTCTAACTCCTTTTTTCACCCCTCGCTTCGAATTTCAGTTGATGACTTCAATATGGGAGCTATGGAAAACAAGGGTCTAAACGTCTTCAATACTGCTTACGTACTCGCTGATCAACAGACTGCCACCGACACTGATTTTCAACTAGTAGAAGGTGTCATTGGGCATGAATACTTCCATAACTGGACCGGAAATCGGGTGACGTGTCGTGATTGGTTCCAGCTCACACTCAAGGAGGGTCTTACAGTTTTCCGTGATCAAGAGTTTAGTGGAGATCTCAACTCAAAGGCGGTCAATCGAATTGAAAACGTTCGAGGACTACGCGCTCGTCAATTTGCTGAAGATGCCGGTCCAATGAGCCACCCAATTCGTCCAGAATCTTATATTTCAATGGACAGTAAGTGAAAATGGCACTTACCTCAACCTGTGCCAACAATCAAAACTTGGACTGATGACTTTGTGTTCTTGTTCCTTTTTCTGTATCAGACTTCTACACTGCGACTGTATATTCAAAGGGGGCCGAGGTCATTCGTATGTATCAAACCCTTTTGACTAGAGAAGGTTTTCGCAAGGGAATGGATCTTTACTTTGAGCGTCACGACGGACAAGCGGTGACATGTGATGACTTTTTGGCTGCCATGTCGGATGCCAATGGGAAGGATTTGACCCAGTTTGCTCGTTGGTACTCAACGAATGGTACTCCTACAGTCACATATGCGACTAGCTTTGCTGATGGAAAGTTTACCCTGACTCTGACACAAAAAAGCAACAACGACTCCTCCTTGTTGATTCCTGTGGCGGTGGGATTACTTGACAAGGAAACAGGGAACGAAGTCCTCGCGACCACTGTTTTGGAACTCAGCGAAGAGACTCAAAGCTTCGATTTCGATGTAGAAGGCCCTGTCGTCGCGTCCATCCTACGACAATTTTCTGCCCCTGTAAAACTGGTGCCTGCTTCTGGAGAGGATAATCTGGATGATTTAGCATTCTTGGCAGCGAGAGACACGGATTTTTTTAACAGATGGGAAAATGGCCAGAAGCTCTACACGAAAGCCATTTTTGAAGAAAAGGACTCCCAGATGTCTGCGAAAACTTTTGAGTACTCCAAAGAGGCATTTGGTCGAACACTCATGGACAAAGATTCGGAAGACTTCTCCATTATTGCCTATGCTTTAACTCTTCCCACCGAGGGCACCTTGGCAGAACTTGTCAACAGTCCCATCGACCCTTGGGCGATCAAGAAGGCGCGCGGTGCGCTCAAACAGGCCCTTGCTCGCGCGTTCCAATCTGAGCTTAAGGAGCGCTATGACGAACTAACTGAATCCATCGAAGGCGAAGACTTCAAGGTGGATGCAGTGTCGATTGGACGCCGCCGCCTTCGTAACGTTTGCCTCGATTATTTGTGTTCAATAAAGGAAACTCCAGAGGAGCAAAAAGAAGCAGCGAAGTTGGCCCAGGCTCATTATGAACGCGCCACTGGGATGACGGACAAGACTGCCGCATTGTCAGCTTTGGCGAGCATGGATGGGGAAGGCGCGGCAGCTCGTGATTCAGTCATGCAAGCATTCTATGATAACGCCAACGGAGATGCACTAGTCTTGAACAAGTGGTTCTCGATTCAGGCCATGGCAGATTTGCCAGATGTCCTCGACCGTGTAAAGCAACTCACCAAACATCCTGACTTTACTTTGAAGAACCCCAACAGGTGCCGTTCGTTGGTAGGTACCTTCACCATGAACACTGCTTTCCATGACAATAGTGGAGCAGGGTACGAATTCTTGGGTGGGATTCTTGCCGAGCTCGATAAATTGAATCCTCAAATCAGTTCTCGAATGGCGAGCTCCCTTATCCAGTGGAAGAAGTACTCAGAGGAGCGGGGTGGTATGATGAAGGACGAGCTGAACAAACTTGCTGCGATGAAGCCCATCTCTGAAGATCTTTTCGAGATTGTCTCTCGTGGTCTTAAGTAGTCTGTACGAAGTAGATGCCTACGTCTCCCGAGTAAAGTTAACGCCGAGCATTCTCATTTTTTACAGTTAATCCATCCTCTATGGTAGTATACATATCGATGTATGGACTCTCTACGATAGTTTGTTGTGCGTGGTAGATCTATAGGATTGAGAAACGAGCTGCCTTGCAACAGAAGCTGTGACGTTCCCAGAAACGCATGGGCCACGGACGTTCTTGTTTCGGTACTAGAGCAGTCCCACAATGCTGAGTTTGCCTGGGTTTTGGTGGGATACCGTAGGTCCAGTTCAAGACGTATGAAAACGGCGCAGTTTCTCGCTGCCAGCTGCTAAAATACATAACAAATGGGTGACGTAATCCAACGCGAGACACACGACGACTTCTTCCCTTCGAACGTCTTCAACCGAAGATGTGTGGGATACAATACAGTTGGACTACGCCACGGGCTTCATTCCGGTTTCATAGTTCAAGTACCCTTGCCATCGCCGTTCAGAAATTAACAAAGGCCTGCAATGAAGCTCGAAGTAATTGGCATTTTGATGATGTGTGAAGTGTCCCTGGCGTTCTTGGGACACCTTGGAGTACAAACCAGATCATGGGATACCACTGAGTGGCAATTAGACGCATCATTGACGCCGTTGCCAGACGACATATCTCCATTCTATAAATCTAATGCGAAACGACGAGATGTCCAGCTCGAATTCCGAAAGTTGGCTCTAAAGGCTACGGAGCAGGCTTTGAAGGACGGCGTGACTCAGCTGGAAATCGAGTTTCCTCCACTTCTTGGCGGGGATAAGTCTAAGTCACAGTTTGATGATTTTGACAATGTGCAGGAACTCAACAAAAACAGAGATTGGTGCATCGAATGGCTTCCTACGCTATCGAAGCGTCCAATTTGGTTCGTCCTCCCTGACTTGAAGGAAGTCGAATTGGCTAAAGATGATTGGGGAGGTCAACGATACCGCCAGGCCGCCCAGTTCACAGACATCGAATCCGTCACCAATTATTACGGAAAGGAATCCTATAGCAAGCCCTGGGGAGCAACTTTCGCCTCGGGAATGAACTCTCTTTTCGGTGGAAACAAAGGTGATGCAGGTCTCCTGGGCGATCAAGCCTCGCTGGATCCTTTGCAGGGTACACCCGCTCTTCATCTTGTTTGCCAACCGGGCAACGGCGGGCCGGTCGAAGATTGGGTAAATGTCAAGCAGTTTCACGAGGCTGCCGGGTCAGTGATCCCGACTTGCATTGTCAATGGCGCTCTGGATAAGGTGCGTGACGGATACTATCCCGGGCTGGTGTTCCCGAAGCTAGCGACGACATTCGCCTGGTACAAGGCTTTCGAAAGCGTTTTCTTCCTGAAGCCCATCTCGGACAAAGGCGTTTATGGTTGGCTCTTTCGCGTATATCCCGAGCCATGGCAGGTGGTTCTACAAACTCCAAAGCGAAATGGGAAAGGGGAGCTGGTCGTTGACGATAAAGTGGTATTGAGTACAAGACTTCGACCCAGCTACGCAGAATGCGTTCAGGCACTTCTTGGTAGTTCTACGACAGATGCCGTTCGTAGGTAGCATAACTGTGCAGTCGGGAAGTCTTGGAGTGGGGATCCCTAAACCCAGTCGGTAGCATTGGTAGTCACACTAGTCGCAATAGACTATGGCTATCCCTCAGTCGACCGCCCAGCCGTGGCTTAAAGTGTAGTAATATCTTGGTGCGATACGATGAGAGATGAGATTGCCATTACGCTACTTATGTAGCTTACAACGCTAGGGTATCGATACCCCAGTTCAGGTATGCCCGAAGATACCGACCAGATGCCAAGGGCAGGTCCCGTGGGCACCCGATTCGGTCGCGCAGATACACCAAAGACGACACCACGCCAGCTACTTTAGACTTCGGCACGGATTCCTTCAGCATTGCAACAAACATCTCGTCGGGAATTTTTTGATCAGTGGCTTTGATCGCTGCGCAGATCACTCGAAGCGCTTCATCCACTGTTTCCCTGACGTTTTCATCTGACTGCGCATAAGGATCTGCTAGCTCGGCCCCAAAGGTTTTTCGTGGGTTCTTAGAACCAGCAGGTCCACCTCGAGCAGCAAACTTAGCCACATTGACACCGTTTGTGGCGAGCTTCCATGAAGCCATGACCCGGCAAGCTGTTGCCATCAGCGCTGGATCGGACGATTGGTAGGAACCGTCGGAATCTGGTGAGATTCCGGCTGCCCTAAGCACGTTGACTGGCAGAGGTGGGCCACGGTAAAGCGGTTGCAGAATGTCGTCGTGTGGAAGAGGAAGATGCCAAGACCCGTCCTGCAAACGAAGGGTCAATGATAGGCGTTTGGTGTTAGTTGCATCATATCTCAACAAAAGGCTAGTAAGCTCCAGTACGGAGCACCATATGGGGCAAGCATTTGAAATAAAGTTTGCGTTGACATACCTTGCCTAGAATAGCCTTTGAGAATGCTCTTCGATCCTCTTCAAATCCACCGTCATAACCTGGACCATATTGGGGTGGAATGTCCTTGATGTGAGTGTAGTAATCGGACTACCAACAAGGTTGCCGCGGATGAAAGTGCTGTTGAGTAGAGAACAAGACCTCAGGGTGGGTACCGAACGATTCCTGAACAGGGACTTACCTTGAATGCTAGATAGTGCTCCCGTTGTTCGAAAGCGTCGAGCCAGGCATTAATGCCATTCAGCTTCCACCGACTATCTCGAATGTTTAGTCCTTTCCAGTAGGCGCAGCTTGCCAACATCCGCTCCACATGAGAGACAAACACAAAGTCGATCATAGTAGGATAGTCATTGTCGAAAAACCATGGTCCTTTCGTTTTCTGTAGCTCGCCGTCCACTTCCTTGAGGCAGTCCATGAATCCTTTCATAGATCCTGACATTGTATCCCCACCGAGTCCCAATACCTTGCTCCAACGGTTAGCGCTTCCACCCATAGAAGGCATTTCCGGTCGAAACATTAGCGTGCACCACCAGCTAAACAACTCGCGCTCCAGACGCGACAACTGCTGAAATCTCCTTGTACCGTCATCGTCTAACGGCATCATGGGCTTGAATCCTTCGGAAGGTGGATGCCACTTATCCAAAAGCTCCATGATCACACTAGATTCGGTTATGATTTTGCCGTTAACTTCTATGGCTGGAAGCAGTCCACCTGGGACTTTTCTCATGAATTCCTGTGGCTTGTCTCCGTAACTCCGCATTGGTACCAATTCAATTTGGATCGGGACTTGCTTTTCTTCTATCAGCAACATGGTTTTCTGGCAGTAGCTTCAGAGACAAAGCAAGACATTAGCGATGGAAGAAGCTTGACCACAGATTTTGACCTCTATGTCAACGTGAAAAGGAAACTTACGGGCACCATCCAGCATGATCCCTGTAAAGCGTGATAGCGGGGATTTCCTCGTCCGATGAAAACAGACGCAACTTATTTTGTACGTTCGGAGACCCTCGCCCCAGTGCTCGAAGTTCCACCTCATTGTTCAAGGCCTTGCCGATGGGACCCTCCGCCACTGCAGACTGCAGATCGGACCAAGAAGGAGCTCTTGTAGCCCTCGAAGCCATGTAGAGCGTCGACGAAGAAGGCCCTGAGGCCTGATTCGATTGCGAACTCGATTTCAACAGAGAAGACTGAGTATGAAAACTGCGGGCGTATGAGACGAAGGAGAACACGAGTGGTATGCGAAGTCTCATTACGGAACAGTATCGTCGTCTTTATGATTTTGTAAACAAAGAAAGTCACCGGCTTATCGACTAGCCCTTGTGCGCTCTGGCAGTAACTTTCGAGCGAACGACCGACCATGGTTGTGATCGAGTGATTTCCGCCCTCACAAGATCTTTCATCGTCGCTTACGTCATCGAGGTTGGCATCAGAAAGTCGAACAGGTCGACTCGACAGATATCACATCACATCACGTCACATCGTTGACCGCGGCACGCCGTCAAGAATCCAAAATCGATCACGCCCCTCCATCGATATTACAGTGATGTTGAAAATCATGGCGGATTTGACTCTTTCAGTGCTCCTCCTTGAAGAACACGTAAAGGGCGCGATCGTTAGATGGCGCAAGAATGAGGTTCGATGCGGAAATCTATCTCCCGAATTGGGAGTCGACAATCTACTGGAGATTCTAAAGACAGATCAAAGTCTTCCGGATCCCGACAATGGAGAACACATATTCAATCAGTTCTTGGGCGCGGTGGCTTATGACTTGTCAATGATCTTTGATGGAAACCAAAAAGCGTTCTTTCAGCAGTTGTATACAAAATCGGAACGTTGGCGAAATCTGTTGCTCACGAAGTGTGCTGAGGATACAATCGTATCCACTTTACGCCCAGCAGCAGTTGCAGTCATGGGAGAAAAACAGGACGACACTAACGAATCAAGGGCTATCACTGCTACTCAAGAGAACTGCAAGCAGTCTGGCTTGGAAGTTCTAGCGCCACCAGTCGGTACGGACAGCACTGCCATCGACGTATCTGTTGAAGCAACGAAACGAGAGAACTCTACTTTACGCGACTCGGAAGTTGCCAGAAACTCTGATTCGCCACCAGTCGCTACGGACAGCACTGCCATCTACGTATCTTTCGCAGCAACGGAACGAGAGAACTCTACTTTACCCGACTTGGAATTTGCTAGAAACTCTGATTCGCCACCAGTCGCTACGGACACCGCTGTCGCCGACGCATCTGTTGAAGCAACGGAACGAGAACACTGTATGGAGCTCGACTTGAAAGCTGGTCGAGATTCTGATCTGCCACCTATCGGTACGGACAGCGCTGTAAAGAAAGTCGATACGAGCAACACTGTCGCTGACGTATCTGTTGAAACAACGGAACGAGAACACTGTATGGAGCTCGACTTGGAAGTTAGTAGAGGCTCTGATCCGCCACCAGTCGGTACGGACAGCAATGTAAAGAAAGCAACAGAACGCGAGAGCTGTATGATAGAGCTTGAATTGGAAGTTGGTCGAGATTCTGATTCACCACCAGTCGATACGGGCAGCACTGTCGCTGACGTATCTGTGGCAACAACGGAACGCGAAAGCTGTATGGAGCTCGACTTGGAAGCTAGTAGAGGCTTTGATCCGCCACCAGTCGGTACGGACAGCAATGTAAAGAAAGCAACAGAACGAGAGAACTGTGCGATGGAGCTTGATTTGGGATTTGCTCGAAACTCTGATTCGCCACCAGTCGCTACGGATACCTCTATCGCCGACGTGTCTGTTAAAACAACGGAACGAGAAAACTGTATGGAGCTCGACTTGGAAGCTAGTAGAGGCCTTGATCCACCACCAGTCGGTACGGACCTTAACGCAAAGAAAACTACAAAACGAGAGAACTGTGCGATGGAGCTTGATTTGGGATTTGCTCGAAACTCTGATTCGCCACCAGTCGAAGGCAACAATGTCGCTGACATATCTGTTGAAACAACAGAACCAGAGAACTGTACAGAGCTTGACTTGGAAGTCACTAGAAACTCGAATTCGCCACCAGTCGATTCGGGCAGCACTGTCGCTGACGTATCTATTGAAACAACAGGACGAAAGAAATGTACGGTGCTTGATTTGGAAGCTGCTAGAAACTCTGATTCGCCACTAGCATGTACGAGCAGCATTGTCACTTACGTATCTGGTGAACCAACAGAACGAGAGAATTGGACGGTGCTTGACCTGGAAGTTCCTAGAAGCTCTGATTCACCACCAGTCGGTATGGACAGTGACATCACCATCACCGACAAACCCGCTGAAATAACGGGACGAGAGAAATGTACGGAACGTGACTTGGAAGTTACTAGGAAGTCTGATTCGCCACCGTTCGGTACGGACAGCATCATCAGCGACGTACGTGTTGAAATCGCAGAAATATATGGGCATCAGCGAGGGGGCCCATTATCTGAGTACGATGAAGTTCTTTCTACATACCCGAACTGGCCAAGCACCCTCGAGACTTGTCACCCGTTGGGAGTTTGCCCGTGGCGGAACGCTTGCGAAATTCTTGGGCTTAATGGGTGGATGACGACGTGGGCAAAGGGAGTTCCAGTCTACCAGTGCAATCACCAAGGACCTACATTATCAAGATGTCAAATGCAGCGCTTCGCCTCAGAGCGCTACGGCTGGAAGGCCCCCTCTGACAAGGCCACGCCCATCTTGGATGAGAAATCTACAACCAGAAAACTACAAAAATCGGAACCGGAGCCTACAATGAATAGCGAGTCGCGTGACAGAATTCGCACAGAAATCGCGGCCCATACCCAAGACGCCGACTCTGCTTTCAATATGCAGGTCGCAACGTCTGCGTCCGACCATGAGTCCACAGACGATATTGATGGTCTAGGATCGCGGTATAAGCGTAGTAGTCCCCGTCTGCGTCCACAAATGGTGGCTCAGGTTCTGAGAAGTGGGAAGGCAGATCGAGTCCCTACCAAGTCAGCTTCAAGCACCTGGACAATCGTCGAGAACGAGCTTTTCTTTGACGGGATTTTTAGAACGGGGGCCACAAGGACGCGTGACGCCAGATGGAGAAATATCA
>Ga0194115_10008127_pt1 | contig 10230 bp, 4 predicted proteins | sample TA2MahsurfametaG_3_FD_148656 | JGI IMG/M metagenome (GOLD analysis project Ga0194115, IMG submission 148656) | Freshwater microbial communities from Lake Tanganyika, Tanzania - TA2015002 Mahale S4 surface | ecosystem: Environmental > Aquatic > Freshwater > Lake | place: Tanzania: Lake Tanganyika... | reverse complement strand
GTACCCGTATTCCTCTGCAAGATTCAGGTACTCCTCATACTCCCACTTCTGTGTGAAAGTATTAGCCACAGCGATACCAGAGAAACCAGACTGCATAGCAGCCTGAACATTTCTCTTGCACCAAGCATGGGCATCCTTCAGAAGGTGCGGAACAAAGGTGTACACACCATTCCGCACAAAGAACTGATCGGCTTCGTACACATAGTCCGAACCAACCAACTTTGCGGCAAGCGTAGACTTACCACTACCGGGCAAACCCCGGACGATGTAAAGCGTCTTTGCCATTGTCAAACCTCCTTATGTCCAAAGGTAGGAACAAACTGAACATTCACAAGCAACTCAAAGGTACGATACTCAATGTAATCGTGACCTTCATTGTCCACACACTCCATTGCTTCTTCAGCAACAATCTTGTAACTATTCAGTCCAAGATGTGAAGTGGTGAGGGTTACACAATCAACGACATGACCGGGGATAGTTTGCCGGTATGCCTCGGTAATCACCTCGATCACATCCGGCGTAGACAAAGAAGCCGGATCAATGATGCAAAGAGGAACAAACTCGGAAGCCTTCTCGTAAGGTTGAATCGTTGCAATGTGTGCCATTGTCTCAAACCTTTCCCGGCATGGCCGGATTAGTAGTTGGTTCTCCAACGACCACCACGAAAGACATACCACCCATTCCTATCCCACCGAACACCACAACAATCACACTCGGATTGTTCAAACCAAGATTGCTTGGTCAAAGCATCCCAAGCATCCTTTGCAGACAAAGCCTCCACCTCAAAGTGATCAGGCCCAAGAGTGACACCGTACACATGGTTCTGATCGAAACGAAACTTGTGCAAACTTGCGAGTGCCATTGTCTCAAACCTTTCCCGGCATGGCCGGATTAGAAAGAAAGAAACAGTCCCTAGACATTCCTAAGAATGCCACAGCCGAAGCCTATTCGGGACTTGAAAGATATCCCACAGGTTTCCCCGTGAGATACCTCAATGGAGGTATTGTTGGGGTATTGTCTCTCTATCCTTGGCCTTGCGGCTACATGCTAGGGAGTTGTGTCCCCTATATTTACTGCCAACAATGCAGCAAGCCCAATACCATTACCTCGTAAGGAAAGATATCCCACAGGTTTCCCCGTGGGATACCGAAGCCCACACATAATCTGCCGACTATGTGTGGGGCCACACGATTGCTTTTATTTTTTCTCGTTCTTTCACCTAACCGTGTAAGGCTACTAGAACAAAGTTGCGTTTTTAGGTTTGGTACGCAACTCCCACCAGTTACTAGATAGGCTAGCCCACCTAGTTGCTACAGGTGACAACAACTGGAAAGATCACCTGCCGTTCAGATGCAGAGTTGTACGGACTACTGCACCCTATCATAAAAGTATCCCATAGGTTTCCCCGTGGAATACCGCATGGTGTTTATGGATGACACCTAACCCCAAGGGTTTATAACCCACAAGAAAGATACCCCACAGGTTTCCCCGTGGGATACCACTACCTATAACTATTGTACAAGTCGGTAAGCCTTGCACATGAGTCTATATGTTATTCAAATATACCCTATAGACAGGATATATCTAAAGAGGGTGTTTACAGTTCCCACAAACATGATCAAGTGTTTATAGGTAACACATAACTGCGTGTTTCTCAATACACGCATCGCAATGCTTTCGATTATGAAGTAGGCTGTAGAGGCATTGGGCCAGCCTACTAAAGGTTATCTTATACGCTTTGCGTAAAGTAGGGAACCACCCTCAAAGATGCCTTATGACATCTTTAGTTGAAAGATACCCCACAGGTTTCCCCGTGGGATACCACGCTAGACTTATTCTAGCACGGGTGGTATTACCACCATATCTTCCGCTTGTTTATACTCGCAGAAGCGTGCGAGGGTAAAGGTGAAGGGATTATATGGAATCCCCATACCATTTAGAATAGTATCCCATAGGTTTCCCCGTGGGATACCAAAGTTCTTTGTGTTTATTCCTGCAAAGGGGTAGGATTCTAGGCACGGCGTTATCCGAATAACTCTCGTTATTCAGACGCGGCCAATCCGTCCACGGTACATTCTATCGTACCGTGGTTCGTGGTTGTGGGTATTTACCCACTTTGATTCCGCTGAATCCGAGCGTGGATGAGAAACATCCACGGGAATCCAGACTTTTCGCGGAGTTCCATCGATATGATATCGACGGGTAAACTCCATGTACGGTACTGTGATACCGTTTTCGGAAGCGATCCCGAGAACCTTGACCAACGAGAATCCGGTCTTACGGATCATCTTGGCAATGAGATCGCAGTTTTCCTTCATCTGGGTAGATTGAAGCATATTTGTCCTATTGAATGGGGCGGGATCTAGGCACGGCGCGGGATACCCTCTGGCTAAACCAGAGGGATACCCTGCCTTTAGGCCGTAGCCTTTGCCTTGGCAGCGAATACCTTGGCAAGATGTGCTTCGATGGCAGCATCATCCAAGTCTTCAAGATTGACCTTGGTGACGCTGTAGACCTTGGCCGGAAGATAGGCGTGGGAAATTTCTTCCCAAGCCGATGCCTTGGATGCCTTGTCCATTCGCGGGATCATGTCGAGAACAGTATAGACTGCGCTCCGAGTAGTCCGGCGATCCATCTTCGCATCTTCGCAGGCGAGAACCAACGCGCGGAAATCTTCGATTTCCCAAGTGATTCCCTGAGCAATCTTCTCACGGATTGCCTTGGCGACAGTGATGGCGAGGCGAGCGATGTAGTTAGTCATGGCGTTTCCTTTTGAAAGAATGCAGGGGGATTCCACCAACCACGATGGTTAGTAGGATACCCCGCGCCATGCCTAGAACACTAGCCCTTCGCAGGAACCCATCCGCAATCGACTACATGGGCCTTCCTTCCACTATTCTCTCCCAAGGTAGCCTTGCTCCCGGACTCTGTAGTCCGGGCCTAGGGCGTCCCAAGGGGATAGCCGTGGCGGGAATCCTGCGGTGATAGCCCCATGAGAACCGGGCGTGTGCAGGAAACACTTGATGCAAAGATCTCGTGCAACAACAGACCCACGGGAATCCCGTGAGCGCAGATCTAGGGAATCCCAGCCCCTTGGGGCCGGATTCAATACCACTTATTGCGGTGGCACTAGTAAGGGGTGACACGCCGGAAACGGCAAACCATCGGCAACATCGTCCGATAACCTAGGCCCATGCCCCTATGGTTACCGGACGGGTCAGGCCGGGGGGGTAGCGGGGGGGCGGGGCGGGGGGATTAGGGGGGACTACCCTTCACTAATTTTTGACCCCTAAGTCGATTTCCTATGACCATAAGAACAGCCATAAGCTTTCTAAGGGGGCTAGGATGCCTCAGGATTGATTATATGATTGAGGTCTACCCTACGGTCCCCTTAGCCCTCCGGTCAATCTGGAGGGAAATTGACAAGGGATAAAACCGGGGGGTTAAACCCCGGAGTGCTTGTTACTATAGTTTATTGTTATTGTTGTGATTAACTAGGGATACCCCTAAGTTAACCTAGGGGTCTTAGCTTAGACTATACATAACAATAATTAAATCTATAGGGGTTAACCCATAGACCAGCTAAGGGATAACCTAGGGATATACTATGGTATATCTTCATTAGCCCCAACTATTCGTAATACATGTCGATAAAACAAATGGGGATACCTAGGTTTCCCTAGGTATCCCCTGTATATTATTCTAACAATTCTCCTAACCTACCAGATACACCCTTCTGATTTTCTACCATTGGGAATGTATTATTGGATTCAGGTCTTTGCATCATAGGAGGTCGCATAGCCATTTCTCTTTGCATAGCTTGGTTAGCCATCTGCTGTTCCAAGGCGTAGTTCCTTGGTGCAGCAGTATAGTCTAACTCAATTGGCTTGAACTGCCTCTGGGATCTCTCGGAGTAGGGGTATGGATCTCTTTGGACCATATCCAGATACCGTTGAATAGCATCCATTTCCTTGAAGGTATTCATATCCTCCAGCATCCTTACGGGGATAGCTATGGGGCTACGGTTAACCAAGGAGGAAACTCCAAACAGATCACTGGTAGCCTTTAGGGTTCTAGCTGAGATTGGATCTTGGATAATCTTTTGGATGTTCCTATAGTCTGTCTCAATAGCTCCCATACCAGCTCCAGCACCAGCAGGCATCAGGGGTATGCCGTAGTACTTGTAAGTACCTCCGGTCATTCCTGCTATCGTACTGACACCAGCTTCAACCAATCCATTGGCAATGCCTAGGAAGGGTACACGGGACACTCCACGGAGTACATACTGACCGGGCTGTTCTTCCAGCTCTTTCATCATGTCCTCAGTTTCACGACCAGCAATCCATTCCTTAAATAGACCAACTATAGTATCCATTGCAGCATACAAGAAGATACCGCTAGCGATATACTTGATGGTACTACGGCTACCATAATCTAGAACAACATTGTCTTGGTAAGCTCGTACCCAAGAGGTAAGGGCATACCACATGCGTCCTAGTGGACTACGAGCATTCAAAGCAGTAACTTTATTTAGACCCTTGAGTTCTGAGGTGGAGGTCTTGATAATCATATCTTCAACCATCTGGGCATAAGCCGAAATAGCTGATTCAAGAATATCAGGATTAATTCCATCTACAGGATTATCTCTTAGGTCTTCATGGATGTCCATAAGGTTTAGGATATTGACCCTACCATCCTTATGTCCAGCCTTTTCCATTACCCACTTTAGATGACGAATCTGTTCTTTGGTGGTCAAGCCATACTTCAGGAATAGAGCAGCTTCGTTGGGATCTCCGAACTTTGCCTGATGTCTTGCGACACTAGCAAACTTCTTCCAAAGCTTGGCTTCTGCACGGCTATCTGTGGCAGCTGCCTTCTTAAGCTCAGCTAACTCAGCAGCCGTAGCAGTTTCCTCTAAGGCATCAAACAATGCCTCTACCTTGCCTTTGCTTACATACTTCCAGATCATTCTCTGGATGCGTTGCTTAGCCAAGGCACGGGTTCCGTTGGTTACTGCCTGAAGTGAGCCAATACTTTGCATCCACTTACCAGCTTCTTCAAGTGTTCTGGTAGCTGTTTCCCGTCCACCCTGAGCATCTCTAATGTTAGCCATAGTGCTAGCAACTCTGGTGTCTAGTCTTGAGTCAGTTTTAAAGGCTCCATATCCAATCTCTCCCATAAAGCGATTGGCTAGATCGGTTCTAAAGTTTTCAAGAACAAAGGTCATATCTCCAATATCAGACTCTAGTAGTCTACGCTTTGAGAAGCGGTAGTCTGCTAAGACATATCGTAATGCCTTAATAACATTTACTGGAATCATATAGAACTCTGGACTTTGCTTTGCCAGTTCTCCTAGAGTTTCGGTCATAGCCGAAATACCATAGCCAGCTGAGAACTTAAAGCGGATTGCTGCCAATCCGATTCTAGCTGAGTGTCCAACTTCTGAATTGAGATATGGCAGTGTATCAGCATTGAACTGGTATTCTTCACGGAGTCTTTTAATACCCTCAGCCAAACCCTTCTGGGCATTGCTGAGTTCCTGTGGAGTCCAATTCATAGCTGCTGCAATAGTATCAAAGTTTTCATATCCGGTCTTTTCTACATGGTTAAAGACATCAAGGATTGTGATTCCTGTTTCTCCAAACATGCGGTCTAGTTCCCTCTGGAATGCCAACTCAAAGTAGCGTCCCTTTAGGAAGTAGAAGTAAGACTCGGCCATATTAGTTCTGAGTATTGCCTTTGTCTCAGGACTGCTTAACATTTCTTCTGGTGTTAGACCTTTGATTGGAAGAATTGTTTTTCCATCTGGGTCGATCTTGAAGAACGGCTGTTTAGTAATAGAGTTAAAGTCATCGGGGTTATTGTAAGGATATTGCTTAGTCTTAAACTTTAGCATCTCCTTCATCTCTACCTCAATGAGATTCTTTCCATTAAGCTTAGTTCTCCACCGTTCAGTATACATGGCTGTGTTGCCATTGATTGCTTCGATGTACTTAGCTTTGTCGGCAGGAGCAAGATCAGTAACCTTCTCTGGAACACGGTATACCATATACTTGGTATCTGTTTCTAGAACAAAGAACTTCTCTTGCTGGTTCTTTCTGAGCAACCGGACAATATCTGCTTTGTTGCCAGTGATGCCTTCCTTAGCTATGTCAGCCACAAACAACTTCTGGAGTGTTTCATTGCTGAACATGTTAGCCATCTCTGCATGCTTGAATACACGATCAGGAGTAAAGATACTTAGTGTCTTTGCATCCTCGTTATAAGCAACATCCAACCAACCCATAGCAATCATTGTGTTGATGTCTAGCATTGGATCTTTGAGCTTACGGTTTGTTCTTGCTTGTACCATTGCAGCAATGAGTCTACTCCTTGCGCCTTGGTCTAGTCGTGACAAACCTTCGTGGTCTAGCTGAACGGGAGCATAGGTATCTGAGGATACGGGGTTGCCGTTCTCATCTACAATGCTCATACGACCTGTCTGATTTTCTAAATCAAGAATGTTTCTATTTGCGATACGAGAAGCCCGGAGTAACATAGATGCTTGCTTGACTACTTCTTCTGCTTTGTAAGCAGGAATGCCAAGAGCAATTAGGTCTGCCTTGTTAGGCTGTCGATTCATAAATAGAGATTCATAAACATACATATCAAGAGCAGCCTTGGTTACATTTGTCATGCGTGGAACAATGTTATGCATTCTAGCATACTCACGGAAAATACGGGTCATCAAGCGACCTTCTTCTGCACGGAGTTGCATTGCAGTCTTGAATGCAGTCTTTCCTGCTCCAACCAAGTGACCTGTCTGAGTCTTGGTGTCATCAAAGAATCTAGAGATAAAGGCCAATGAGTCTACAGTGCTGCGGAGGGTATTACCTAAACTCGTAGCACTCTGGCTAGCATTGGCTCCTTTGTTCATTAGATTCTCAAACCAACTTCTGCTCTCTCGTTGATTACCTCCGAATATCCAACCAACCAAGTTATTAAGGCGAACTAACCTAGAAGCTCCACCTTCTGTTTGATCAATGCCTCTAGCAATAACTGTTTCTTTTGGAGTGGGTGGCTTAACCTCGACAGCAACAACAGGTGCTAAAGCAACCTCAGGAACAGTTCTTGGTGCTGTATCGAAGTTAAACAACTGAGGTGTTATTAAGTAAGAAAAATTTAGTTCATCTTCTATAGAATCTATTTTAACTTTGTATACAGGAATACCATAGTTAGAGTATTTTTTAAGAACCTGGGTTTCGGTTGTTGGTGTTTCTGGATACTGTGAACTTTTTTGCATGTCACTAACTATTCTATCTTGTTCTACAAGTAACTTATAAATACTTTTTCCATCTTGACCATAATCTTTAACAAATTTTTCTTCTATACTTTTTCTTGGTGAGTCGTAGAATAAATTCTGAACAAACTCTAGTTTTACTCCAAATTTATCCAACAACGCCTGTGTTTCGTCGGTTTTTTTTTCAAACCTATCGAGCAATTCTTTTTCAAATTGTGATCTACTTATTTGAACATCAACAGAAGTATCTTTTAGAATTGCTACTGGTTTTGGAAAACCACCAGACACAATTTCATCGGGTTGATATTTTTTAGTAATAAGGGTTGCTTCACTTCTTTTAAACACTAAAATAGTATCGCCTTCACCACTAAAAGCTTGACCAGAGCTAGTACTAACATTAGTCCCTTGTCTTAAACCTTTTTGTATAATAGAAGCTATATCAGAATCGTTACGCACAGCATGATAAAAATATTCTGAATCATTAATAATAGAGTTATCTTTAGGTTCTAGGAATGAGTCATCCTCGGGTGTGCGTGGCTTAACCTCGACAGCAACTGGTGTGTCTTCAGCTGGAGCATCGGCAACATCTCGGATTACAGCTTCTGGCTTTGGTGGTCCAGCAATAACTGGATCTTCGCCAGCGGTATCAATAATAGCTTTGGTCTTCTTACTACGGGCAGACAGACGATAGTTGCCAGCTTCATCTGTCTTGATGAACTTAACTTCATCTGGTAGCACTGGAATTACAAAGTCTGGCTTACCTTCAACAGCTACTTCTTTCGCTGCCTGTTCTAGAATTTGACGATAAGACTTTAGCTTCTTAGCACTACCCGGACCCTCTGTTACCTTAAGTCTAAGTTCGTCTGCCTTGATTCTATCTACAGCAGTCCAGAACTTATCCATGATATCGTCACCAAGAATTCTCTTGTTGGCATCGGCAATGAATTGATTTACATTGACAAAGTGTGACCACATCTTCTTGAATAGAGGTGTCATGGTTTCTCCACCATCCGCTTCAATCTTAGACTCCCAATACTTCTTGAGGAAGTTCTTGAGGAATCCAACATCCATTCCAGACTGTCGTAACAACTTAGGATCTTCGTTGAACTTACGCTCAACGCGATCAGCTTCAGGTGTCTTGACTACTTCGCTCTCTGTCTTTACAACAGGAACTTCTTTCTTTGGTGGAAGAGATTTATTTTCTGAAACTTTTATCTTTTCAACCTTAACCGGGAAGTCTTCTTTCTTAGGCTGAGGTTCACTTTCTTTAGAGATAACACTAAGAATAGGTTTATTCTTATCGGTGGTAATAACAACAGTTGGTTCAGCGTCTGGTTCCTTCTTGATGACAGTCTCGCCTACAGGCTTGACATCTTCAACCCGAACAGGAATAATTGAACCATCCTTAAACACCAATGCATCCATACCTAAACGATCAGCAGACTTTAGTATCTTAGCAAGCTTTTCAGGTTGCTTAGATAACTCAGTACTACTTTCAACATCCATCTTCAATGGACGCTTAGGAGTAAACTGAACAGCTTCTTTGTTTGCTGTGGATGAACCCTGTATGATTGCATCTGCTTGTTCAGCAGTACGCAATACAGTATCTGGCGAATTGCCAGTGACTTCATCAGTTACTCTGTATACGACAGCTTCAGTATCCTTTGGAACAGGAACTGGAACTGGGGTTGGTGCTTTATTCTTTAGCTTCTCAGCGATAGCTGCTGTTTGTGCCATTAGTGCGCCTGCTTCAATAGGACTCTTTTCAGGCTTTGGTTTCTTTTCAGTAACCTTTTTAAGAACAGCAGCTGGCTCAATTGGCTTGGCCTTTTTAACCTTAGCTTCTACAGTATCAAAGTGTTTATTAAGAGCAGCAATAATTTCATCCTTACTACCATTCATTTTAACAGAAGTCTGTTCAAAGATATCTGTAAGCTTAGCTATTAGTTTAGTACGATAATTTCCTGCTGTTCTTGTAGATACCTTTAACTGTTTTCCTGCTTCTTCCATACTGTTAGAAGTCATAAAGATACCAACTAACTTAATCTCTTGTTCAGTTAACATTCTACCATTTGTAGCGGTGTTATACTCAATAATATTAGAGAAGATAGTTGCTCTTGTTTCTTTATCAGTTGTTGTAATTCTGTCAGCGGCAGTAGTTCTTGGAGGTTTAACTCCTTCTTTTGCTACACCTTCTTTAGTATATAAACTTTCTATTCCTTGCTTTGCTGCTGCCTTCTTTAAATTAATAGCTGTAGTATGAATATAGCCAATCAAATTTTTAACAGTCTTTAAACTACCGTTTTCAATCTTAGATAAAACTAGTTCTAGATTACCAGCAAAAGCATTAGCCCCTACTTCTTCTGTATCAGGTCGTGGCATAATCATGCTAGTAGCTGCTTCAGTAAAGAAGTTATCTGAGGTTTCCCCTCTAGAAGCTTTCTTAATAATCTGAGATACAACATCAACTAAATTGTCTTTAGTTAGAACTGTTGTTTCAAAAGTAACAGCTTCTTTCTGAGCTTCAACTATAGCTGTCTTTTTACTCTTGGTTAGTTTAATACCCCAAGTTTGTGTGTCTTCATTTAGAACAAGACCATCTTCTTCTAGTAGTTTACTTACTGCACCAATTAGTTTCTTTGGTGTCTTGTAACTCTTGACTAGATAAGAATACATTGAGCTTGAAAGATTGCTCTTTAGTAATACTTGGATTTGTTCTAGTGTTAACTTTTCTTTTAGCATTAAACCAAGAGCAGTATTAGCTACATCTTTGTTAGGCCACTGTGGAGCTGGTGTTCCTCTATCAATTTGGAATACACCTTCTTCTTTCATGTTTTCAATGAAAGACTTATGATGTACTTCGACAACCATATCTGATAGTTCAGGTAGACCTACATTTTCAAGGTAGCTTCTGAGTCTATCAATAAGAGTTGTATTTAGTGTTTCATCTT
>Ga0194115_10008125_pt1 | contig 10232 bp, 9 predicted proteins | sample TA2MahsurfametaG_3_FD_148656 | JGI IMG/M metagenome (GOLD analysis project Ga0194115, IMG submission 148656) | Freshwater microbial communities from Lake Tanganyika, Tanzania - TA2015002 Mahale S4 surface | ecosystem: Environmental > Aquatic > Freshwater > Lake | place: Tanzania: Lake Tanganyika... | reverse complement strand
CTACTCCCTGACTTCAATCATCTCGGTTTCAACTATCGAATGACCGATCTACAGGGTGCAGTCGGGCTCGTGCAGTTGACGAAGCTTCGTACATTCATCGCCGAGCGCGAGAAGTGGGCATGCTTCTATGCAGAAAAGCTTTCCTCCCTGTCCTGGTTGCGTATGCCAGTATTCCCGGAGAATGGTCAGCATGCCTGGCAGTCATTCGTCACCATGGTTGATCCCGCCTCAGCACCAGCTCCCCGCAATGTCATCATGGAGCGACTGCAAAGTGCGGGAATCGCTACTCGCCCAGGTACACACGCTGTACACATGCTGAACTACTACAGCGAACGCTTTGGATTTAGGCCATCTGACTATCCGGGTGCCCACGCAAGCAACGACAATTCGATGGCCATTCCATTGCACAACCGCATGACCGCTGTTGACTACGAATATGTCGTCAGCACACTTCTGAGCATCTGAAATGTGCGGCATCGCTGGAGTACTGAACTTCGATGGTTCACCGGTCGATCCTCGAGCACTCAAGCGAATGACCGATGCGATAGCACATCGGGGGCCCGACGGTGAAGGGTGGTATCACGACAAAGGAGTTGGCCTAGGGCATCGTCGACTAGCAATCATCGATTTATCGGAAGCCGGCCGGCAGCCAATGATCACTGAAGATGGCAGGTATGCACTGATCTATAACGGCGAGATCTACAACTTCAGAGAAATTCGGCGCGAACTCGAAGAACTTGGCTACAAGTTTCGCTCAAACACCGACTCTGAAGTCCTCCTGAACTCCTGGGCGGAGTGGGGCCGAGACAGCCTCCACAAATTCAACGGCATGTTTGCCTTTGCAGTGTGGGATTCAGTAGAGCAAGTTCTTCATCTTGTGCGAGATCGCTATGGCATCAAGCCCCTCTACATTCGCAAGTTGGCCGACCGCTTGTCATTTGCGTCTGAACAGCGCGGCATTCTGGCAGAGCGGGGGGAGCGAGGCGAGATCGATAAGGAGGGCCTCCTCGAGTACTTCACCTTTCAGAACATCTTCACTGACCGCACCCTCACCAAGGGAATCCGAATGGTTTCAGCTGGCACTGTGTTGTCAATCACTTCGGCTGGCAGTTCATCGTCGTGGCGGTATTGGGATTATTACTTCACTGAGCCTGACAAGCCAGTTGATGAATTGGAGTACCGCGAAGAACTTCACCGTCTTCTTCATCGGGCGGTCGAGCGTCAACTTGTGTCAGACGTTGAGATCGGCTCCTATCTGTCAGGAGGAATTGACTCCGGAACCATAACTGCGATTAGCGCCAAGTCACTTCCTTTTCTCAAGACATTTACATGCGGATTTGATTTGTCTTCGGCTTCAGGTAGGGAGTTGGGTTTTGACGAGCGAGTTGCAGCAGAGGCGATGTCGGCACTATTCAAAACGGAGCACTACGAGATTGTTCTCAACTCATCAGATATGGAGCGCTGCCTCGACGCCGTAGTTCGACAAATCGAAGAGCCACGAGTTGGGCAGAGCTATCCAAACTTTCTTGTTGCTCGCCTCGCAAGCAAGTTCGTCAAAGTAGTTCTTTCAGGTGCCGGCGGAGATGAACTGTTTGGCGGATACCCATGGCGCTACTATCGTGCAGATTCGTCATCAAACTTCGAAACATTTATTGATGAGTACTACAGCTATTGGCACAGGTTGGTGGGCAACCAACAACTCCGTCGCTTGTTTGCGCCGATTTGGTCGCAAGTCTCTCATGTCCGGACTAAGGATATCTTTCGTGATGTCTTTCTCCAGCATGAAAACAAGTTAGAGACCCGCGAAGACTATGTGAATCATTGTCTGTATTTTGAGGCTCGTACGTTTTTGCATGGCTTACTCGTAGTTGAAGACAAACTCAGCATGGCTCACGGTCTTGAGACCCGAGTACCTCTACTCGACAACGATCTGGTTAACTTCGCTATGACGTGTCCGGTCAGTCTGAAGGTACGGAATCTAAATGCAGGGACTCGCGTGGACGAGAATCTTCCTGGGAATAAGCGCGAAGCGTATTTTGCAAAATCACAAGACGGAAAGAGCATTCTTCGTGAAGTAATGTCACGCAACATCCCTGAAGTAGTTACTAAAGCAAAGAAACAAGGTTTCTCATCGCCCGACGCATCCTGGTTCCGGCAAGAAAGTAGTGATTTTGTGGATCAACAACTTGGCAGTCCAGACTCTCTGATGTATGAGTATCTCGACTTCGATGAGACGCAGTCCCTAATCATCGAGCATCGCTCTGGAATAACCAATAGACGATTGTTGCTGTGGTCACTCCTTAGCCTAAGTGTATTGCAGAGAACGTAGCGGAAGGTGCGCATATTCTTTGTCGGCTCGACACAGCTTGGGCATGCATGTTTAAGGATTCTCAATGACCAACCGAATGTCGAGATCTGTGGCGTACTAACTGCGCCGTCAGTATTCAAGATTTCGTATGCTCCTGAGGGCGTGAAGAACATCCTGCACTGTGATTTTGCTCCGCTCGCCAAGGAAATTGGTTGTCCGCTGGTGAACCTTGACTCCAAGATGACGTCAGCAGATCTGATTAACGAGATTGAATCAGCAAAGCCTGACCTGGTTTTAGTCATTGGGTGGCACCACATGATTCCCAAATCTTGGCTTGCTCGCTGGCCAACGTTCGGCGTTCACGCATCGTTGCTCCCGCGCTATGCCGGCGGGGCTCCCTTGGTTTGGGCAATCATCGAGGGTCAGAAAAAGGTGGGGGTTACTCTCTTTCAACTCGATGATGGCGTTGATAGCGGACCGATTGTTAATCAATACGCTATTGGAGTCCGAAGCAACGACGATATTGCCTCAATTCTGGCGCGGGTGGAGGTGCACACGATGCAGCTAATTAAAGAGGAAGTCCCCCACTTGCTGTCAGCAGACTCTCAACGAGTCCCCCAGAACCTAGCTGGGCGCACCATTTACCCGCAGAGGAAACCTAGTGACGGGCAGATTGACGCGCCGATGTCCGTTCGCAAAATTCGGAATTTCGTACGAGCACAAACCCATCCATATCCCGGTGCTTTTCTAGAGAAAGACGGAGTCCGTACCACGATTTGGAAGTTGGGGCGATCAAAATTTACTTTGAAGCGCAAGACCGGACTGTATCGACACGGCAAAGTTCTGTATCTCGGCTTGGGGCGTCGCTCACTTGAGATTGTTAGGTATTCCCACATGCCTTTGAACACAATGAAAGAGTCTGAATGACGGCCTGGGGAAGAGTCAGTGAAATCAACCCAAGAATCGAAGAAACTTGGAAGTCAAGATTCTTCCTGACAATTGATGTTGACTGGGCAGCTGATTTTGTAATTAAGTACTGCAAAAGTTTCATTGAAGATTTGGGAATTCCTTCGACATGGTTTCTGACGCATGAAAGCCAAGAACTGTCATCACTGACTCATCAAGGAATTGAACGTGGAACCCACTGCAACTTCTTGCCGAGTTTTGTCAGGTAGCATAATGCGACAGGTAGTGAAGTCATTGTGCGAAGCGCAAGAGAGTTAGTTCCAGAAGCAGTTTCGTTTCGCAATCACTCACTTGTTCAGTCCTCGCGTTTGCTCGATCAGTTTGCAGAGCAGGGATTTACTCACGAATGTAATCTTCTTCTGCCGTACATACCTATAGCGTCCTTAGCCCCTTGGAAACACTGGAACGGACTAATTTGGGTACCACACTGTTGGGAGGATGACGTTTGGGTGTTGGGAGGCTGCCAAGATCTCGTTTCTCTGCTGAGGCGTGAGCACGGAGGATTGGTTGTGATTGACGTGCATCCAATTCATCTATATATGAAGACCTCGGACTGGCTTTCTTACGAGAAGTGTAAGGGGGCAATCTCTGATCGGGAGCAACTTGAAGTGATCCGAACCAGCAATACAGGTTTTGGTGTTCGAGATGCACTGGAGAGTGCTTGGGAGAACTTAAGTTGAAGTTTCTCATTCTCGGTCGCTCCGAATTCTTGTACGAATCAGTTGTGGCGATGGAAACTGCTGGTCACGAGGCTGTTGGAATTTGTACAGCAAGATCTGCGCCTGAATATAGAAGAGATGAAGCCGATTTTGAAAAGCTAGCTCTTGAGCGTGGCATACCTTTCTTGGTTTCCTCGTCCACGAAGAGGATCGTTTCGTGGCTCAAAACAAACTTTATTCATGCGGACGTAGCAGTAAGTGTAAATTTCCCCATGATAATTGGTCAGAACATAACTGAGATTTTTAAGCATGGAATCTTGAACGCACACGGAGGTGATTTGCCAAGATATCGCGGAAATGCGTGTCAAGCATGGGCAATCGTGCAAGGAGAGTCTCATGTTGCAGTTTGCGTACACCGAATGGTTCCAGATCGTGTAGATGAGGGAGACATTCTGGGCCGACGGTACTTTCCATTGTTGCCCGAGAGCAAGATTGGAGACGTCTATCGTTGGATGGGAGAAGTTATTCCGGAGATGTTCGCGGAAGTATTGAACGAGCTTGAAAGAGACTCACATTTCATTCTTGAGAGACAATCTGAAGATCCACGAGACTCATTACGTTGTTTTCCAAGGCGACCTGAAGATGGACGAATCAGCTGGAACCTTAAGCCTATTGAGATTGTGCGTCTGGTCAATGCGAGCGGACCGCCCTATGCCGGCGCCTACTGCGAGATTAACAACAGACGCGTGATTGTGCTGACTGCATCGATAGCACAATACCTAACTCCATTCTTGGCGGTACCGGGTCAGGTGATAGCTCTAACTAAAGATTCGGTGACTGTCGCATGTAAAGAGGGCGCAGTTGAAATCCAAGAAGCACAATTCGAGGACGGAACGGCTCTGCGAGAGCACATCAAAAATATTCGTACAAGACTCACCTGAGAAATCTAGGTCACCAAAGCGATGAAATAGTCGCTGACGATGGTACATATAATCTTCAATAACCCAATCCGATTGGAACATGTGCTAACAGAATGATTGAAGACAATGACAGTGCTGGATATTCGGACTTCACGGAAACTGTATATGCGTCTCTCATTCAACAGGCAAAGTTGAACTACAAATTCGTAAGATTCTCAGATGTTCCAATGGCCGAACGCTGTATTTTTTGGCGACACGACATTGATTTTTCCCCTAATCGCGCACTTCGGCTAGCGGCAATTGAATCGGAGTTGACTTCGATAGCAACTTATTTCATCCATATTCAATCTAGTTTTTACAATATTTTTGAGCCGAGTCAAACCGAAATTGTAAGGAAAATCACTGCTCTCGGGCACCGAATCGGACTTCATTTTGATGCGACATATCACTCAATTGGTAGTGAGACTCAACTCGAGGAAAGAATTAGTGACGAAGCCAAGATTCTTGAGAGGTACTTTGACTGTCCCGTCGATGCTTTTAGTTTTCATAATCCATCTGTGCAGCATTTGTCCTGGCGACGAGATCAATACGCTGGTATCGTAAATTGCTATTCAGAAACATTCGCGAATCATGTTGGTTATTGCTCGGACTCAAACGGATATTGGCGACATCGACGATTGATTGAAGTCGTTACAGAGGCTAAAGATAGGCATCTCCAGGTTCTTACTCATCCTGAGCATTGGCAGGCGGAGCCAATGTCACCGCGCGCCCGCATATTCAGATGTGTACGCGGGCGTGCGAGTAGCACAATGCAGCAGTATGACGCAACGCTGAGGTCCCACGGACGGATGAACTTAACTGATATGCCATTGGAGCTTCAAGTGTTGCTCCAAATCTCTTATCAAAGATTCGATTACGTAGACTTCTTGTGGAACTCAGATCGCCTTCACGCCCTACTTGGTGAACTCGTAGCGGAACTCGACAATATACTTGGTGGAGAAAACCGAGCCGGTTCTGCTGAGAGCATGACGTATCGAGCCGACATTCAGACTGCCCGAAACCTATTGACGATGCCACAATCTGCCAACGAGGGAGTTGGGACAGCATTGAAGAATCAATGCCAAAGAATCGCTACGCAGATCATCAAGATTGTCGAACATGATTGAGTGGGTGTGATGAAGTGTGATACATCACTCTGCTTGATTGGCCATGATCTCACTATGAGAAGTGGAAGTTCTGTAATTTCATGCTGGTAGCTATTCACCAACCAACCTTTTTACCTTGGCTCGGTTTCCTTCATAAGTTGATTCAAAGCGATGTATTTGTTGTCTTGGATGATGTTCAGATTCAAAAAACGGGGAGCAGTTGGGTAAATCGAACGCAGATTCTTGCTGCAGGCAAGCCGCGGTGGCTTACAATTCCGATCAATCGCGTCAATGGAGTTCAGCAGATTCGGCTGACGTCTATACCCGAAGGTGCAGACTGGTGCAAGAGGCATCGTAATCTACTGCATGAGGCATATCGACAGGCTCCGTACTATAAGGCTCTGAGTGACTTCTTGGATGAACTGTACGAGAATGCAGGGAATTCCCTCCTCGAATTCAACCTGAGTGCGATTCGGGCAATTCTTGATCTTCTTGGACTTTCCGACGCACGAAAGCTCGTGATGGCATCTTCACTCGCCGTCGATTTGCAAGGCACCAATCGACTGATTGAGCTTGTCAAGCGAGTAGGTGGTGATTCGTATCTCTGCGGGAGTGGCTCAGCCGGTTATCTGGAGCCGAGAGTGTTTGAGGAGGAATCCGTGAAGTTGGTTTGGCAGAAGTTCGCTGAGGTTAACCGCAATCAACTCGGAACTTCCACCTTTATAAACGGCCTCTCCATTATTGACTCTTTGATGATGACAGGTTTGGATCAGACATTGAACTACCTCGGACCCGTAAAGACTTGACTCGCGTACGGAACACTGACCCTCTCGACAGTTCGAACAAAAGTCGGCAGGATATAGAATAGGGCGAGAATGGGCGGTGGCAGTGCTTCTCGCGTGCAACTAAGGTCTGTTTCCAGTCAGGACTACGAACCACTTTTTCAGTGGGTCAATGATCGCAACACTCGAATTCAAAGCGGTCCCTTTAAGCCGGTGTCGTGGGTGGAACATATGGAATGGATTGAACGCGTAACTCACGCGAAAGACTGCGAACTGCTAATCATCGCTAATCGTGATGATGGGTTTGCAATCGGTCACATATTACTTACAGAACTCTCTAGGGTTCATCGAAGTTGTTCCCTGTCTATCCGCATTGGCAGCGAAGACCATCGAAACAAAGGAATCGGAACCGAGGCCATGGCGTTACTGCTCAACTATGCCTGGCGTGATTTGGGTTTGAATCGACTTCAACTCACTGTTCGGTCTGATAACGAACGCGCGAGGCGCAGTTATCTTAAGTCAGGCTTTCGTACAGAAGGCAAGATGCGTGAGGCAGTTTTTATTGATGGTGACTTCCGAACACTTGAGTTAATGGCAATCCTGCGATCAGATGTGAGCATCGCCTGACAGGCTTCATGTCTAACTTTACTTTCATAATGTATCAGTGACGGCTTCAGTTGCATTCGATCTGAAAGTGGGAAAGTTGAAGAAACGTGTTGAAATCTCACGCAAATTCAGGAGTTGATCGATTCATAAACCGCAAAGCATTGTCCGGCTTGCTCGATGAGTCACCATCAGTTTCCGCTAAGAGGAGACTTCTACTGTGGTCCAAGTCCGTTTTGGACAACTCGCTTCGTCAGTTTGGCACATGAGTACATCGGGTCGGGTATTGCGGATTCTTCGCCGACTTCTTGATCGCGAGCGGAGGGAAACAGCGGAACGATGGTCAAGAAGTCTCCCAACTGGAGAGTACTTCAACGACCGCTGGAATCGTGCGGAAACTCTTGAATTGGGTGATGGTGCCTCAATCTACGACTCGAGTGCTGTACTCGGGGATGTGAAAGTTGAATCGCATACCTGGATCGGCCCGTTTGTCGTGCTGGACGGCTCCGGTGGGTTGCGAATTGGACAGCATTGTTCGATTTCAGCTGGAGTGCAAATCTATTCTCACAATACTGTGAGGTGGGCAACATCGGATGGGAGAGACAAGATTGAACGTGCGCCGACACTCATCGGTTCAAATGTTGATATCGGTTCAAACTCTGGAATTGCCTTGGCGTGCGCATTGGTGAGGGCGCAGTGATCAAAACCAATAGTTTCGTCAACTCAGATACTCCAGCCAATTGTCGTGCGTGGGGCAATCCTTGCCAGATCCAGTCGGGCTAGGCCTGCATCAGATCCTGATTACTTGAATTGACTTTGAGAACTGAGCGAGTCGACGGCTTCGCCCATTCAAGACAGTTCGCAGATTTGGAAGTTCCGAAAACGTGCGATCTTCGTATGCTTGGTGGTCGGCCTGTAACACAACTACCGAGACGTCCTCATTTTGGCCTACGGAGGGAAGTCCGAGATCAGAGAGTTCTTCTGGTGAATAGTAAGGATCAGTTACCCAACAATTTGCTCCGCGTCTCCGAAGGGCATCGACTACAGCGAATACACCCGAGAAGGCGGTCTCTCTAACATCTCCGCGATACGACGCTCCAAGAACTAATACAGTCTCGCCTTTAAGCGAGCCATGCGCATCCTCAAGCATCTGAATGTAGTGCTCAGGCATTGACCAATTCGTCTCTCGAGCAACGCGGACCACTTCGGCTGTCGGGTCATTCCAGAGGTACATCTGCGGGTAGATCGGGATGCAATGTCCTCCTACGGCAATGCCCGGCTGGTGGATGTGGCTGAAAGGCTGTGAGTTGCAGGCCTCAATCACAGCTTGAACGTCAATACTGTTTCTGCTGGCGAACTTAGCGAATTGGTTTGCGAGTGCAATGTTCACGTCACGATACGTAGTTTCGGCAAGTTTGGCGAGTTCGGCTGCTTCGCAGGTTCCAAGATCCCACACTCCATTCGCCCTTGCGAGGTCGTTGCGTTCGTCGAAATCAAGGATGCTGGTATAAAAGTCATGTCCGCGCTGGCTACAACGTGCGGTTACGCCACCCACCAGTTTCGGGTAGCGGCGTAAGTCAGCGAATACTCGGCCAGTTAGTACTCGTTCGGGGCTGAAGACAACGTTGAAATCTGAACCTACGACAAGCCCACTTTCGCTCGAAAGAGCGGTAGCAAATCTCTTGCGCGTCGTTCCGACTGGAACCGTTGTCTCATAGGAAACGAGCGCGCCGTTGGAGAGGCCTCGGCCCACCGCCAGAGTTGCTGCGTCCATCGATGCGAAGTCGGGAACGCCCGAGTCGTCGACGTACAACGGCACCACGATGATAACCTCGCTCGCCTCACGAATAGCATCAGATGTATCCGTCGTTGCTCGAAGTTGTCCCGCTCGGACGACGTCGGCTAGACGTCGCGCTAGGTCGAACTCACCCGGAAATGGTTCTTTTCCATGATTGACGAGCTCAACCGTCTGTTGATTGATGTCCACTCCGACGACGTGGCGACCTTTGTATGCAATCTGAACTGCAAGTGGTAAGCCAATCTTGCCGAGACCAACCACTACCACTGATCTCACCCCATGCCTCGATTGGCTAGGGACCGTCGTATGTCGTACGAGACTGAAGTTAGATTTAGAACTATGTCAGAAAATCTAGCGATTCGCGATGTCAACTTGCGCTTGATCGCTGCGGCGGCGGTTGTCATTCCTTGGTTTGCGGTGCGAAAGGATATCCTCGGTGCTCCGAGCGGAACCTCGGTGCTACTTGAGTGGCTGGGGCTCATCGCGCTGACAATGTGTCTCTGCCTTCTCGAAAGACAAACTTCAATGCTGATGGCTGTGCCGATTGCCCTCGCGTTAACTGCCTTGATCATGCGCTCGATCATCGACACACAGGGGTTCAACGCAATCGCCCAAACCTATCCCGAGTACTGGTGGGGGTTTGGGAGCCGCGTTCTAGTAGCCACATTGATTCTTGCTCTTATGGCCGTCGGGTTACAGGTCTCTTCGGGCGAGCTGCTCCCGCAAAATGGTACGCGAGCACGAACTATTATTCGGAGTCTCAAGACAATCATCAGTCACGGTGCGGTTGGATGGACGTTACCGTCAATATTGCAGCCGATGGATGCCTGGTTGAATATGGGTGACTCGACAGAAAAAGTACTTGATGAGTTGACCGGATGGACAGTAGGGAATATTCCGGGCATGCACACCTCATGGCAGCACAATTCGTTGCTTGGACTGCCGCTCCTGCCCCTGAGTTTCGTCGAAGGTTTCGGTGCCGCCAAGGTGATAATCGTCGTCCTGTATGTGAATGCTTTAGTGCTGATCATTCCCATATTGATGGGCACTG
>Ga0194115_10008123_pt1 | contig 10235 bp, 9 predicted proteins | sample TA2MahsurfametaG_3_FD_148656 | JGI IMG/M metagenome (GOLD analysis project Ga0194115, IMG submission 148656) | Freshwater microbial communities from Lake Tanganyika, Tanzania - TA2015002 Mahale S4 surface | ecosystem: Environmental > Aquatic > Freshwater > Lake | place: Tanzania: Lake Tanganyika... | reverse complement strand
AGTCAAACCTATTTTTATCCTGCAAGAGTTGTGTGACGGAGAGTGTGGTTTGAGTAAGACGACTCAAGACCTACGACACATACCTACGAGTCAACCAAGGCAGGAAGGAGTACGAGTCATTTCAACAGGACAAAAACTGCAGCCGCATCACGGACAGACCGCTCGTTCTGGAGAGTTCCTACCGGTATCATAGTTCCTAAACACAAAACCCAATTCATAGAACCGCTAAGACAACGGCAAAAGAATTCACAACCAAGCTTTCACCCGGACTACTACTTCTTTACCCTAAAGGTTACGACTGGTCAAATTAGATACGGCCGTTTCCGCCAATTTTCCCAAAATCTCTTGGAGGGAATTCGATCCGATGGCTTGATGAATTCCATATCGATCATCTGCTACCAGGATAGCTAAATCCAACGCATGTTGATACCATACCGATGGTTGATACAACGGTTCCTTCGTAAGCCATTCTGTCGCAGTCTGATTTCGGTTCATCGCCGTATGACTAGAGACGGAATCATGGAACATCCGATATAACCATGACGCAGTTTCCTCACATACCTCATGATAGAGATTCATCGATAGAGCAAGATACCGTGACTGGATCTCTTCCATATCCCGTCGACGCTTCCTTTCTTCTTCGTCGGTAGAATTATTTTCATCTTCCTCATCAACATCACCATTAGCCATCCACCCACCGGGGTAGGTCAACGTTGCAAGGAGGACTTTCCGTGCGTGTTCGGCAGCCTCCACGAAAACTTGGCACCGTTCTCGCTGCCGTTTCAGCCAATCCCGTGCAGCACGTTGTCGAACAATCTCCTGTTCTGCGGGAAGGAGGTTCTTCGTATCCATCTGCTGCTGCTGTTCCCCGTCATCCATCGCAGGGGAAGTGCTATTAGCCTTAATAAGTTGTTCCTTCCATCGACTAAAGGTACGATAGGCTTCCAAAAAGGCTACGAACGCCAAATGTTCGACCCGAGCCGGTGCTGACTCGCATTGTGCCACGATCTGTTCGGGAAGGATCTCGTCGACTACCTTCATGGCCCAATCAAGTCGGTCATCCTCTTCCTCCACAAAAAACTGACGCAACAATAGATTGGAACATATCATTGCTTCATTCGCATAGGTAGTGATCATGCCTCTAGTCGCGACGGAGTCCCTAGGATTCTCATTTTCTTCGATTGTCGTCATCATTCTGATCATCATGAGCCACCAACGTAGTGACTGGACCTTGACTTCATCCGGTGCAGATTGGGAATTTAAGCAGAGTCGGACGGTCCTTCGAAGAATCGGGAGGACATCTTCTGGGAAGTACAATTGCATATCCCGTAAAAAAGATTGGCGTTCGGTTTCTTCCAGTACCTTCGCCAGCATTGAGGGGAACCATTCGAGACGTTGCTGGTCAGGCAAGAGGCTGACATATAGGGTAACAAAAGTCCATAATTCGGGTCGTGATTCCAGATACCGCACATACTGAGAGAGGACTTGATTGTTCCACTTGGTCAGATTGGACAAAATGATGGGTGTCGTCGATACCTGGAGTGACTCCAAAAAGCACATGAGATGGGTCAAGAATCGTAGTTGGACCAGCTGGATATCATCATCATTCTCATCATGACCGTCTTGCCCCGATACCAAGGCTGTCTCTCGTTTGCAATATTCCATGATACTAGATTTGCCTTCCAAAAACGCTACCATGGTACGTTCAAAGAGGCCTTGACCCTTAAGTTCTTCAAAGGGACTGCTCCGCAGGAGAAGCATGGCACGACGTTCATTCATCCCAGACAACTGTGCCGTCGACAAAAGATGTTCTTGTTCCTTTTGGGGATGTTGGGTCCCATCAAACGGTAAGGCTTCCTTGCGACGCTCTGTATTGTGCTGAACAAGGACTTCATCCTCAAGACGACCCCACATACTCATAAGGACAGCACCTACAGCCTTCGACCAATCCCGAAGGTAAAGGCTGCTAAGGCAACTGGGAACATCGTTGGCCAAAAGAGCTGAAATCGTCGCCTCCAATGGCGGAGCACATCGAGCTGTCTTGTGCATTTGTCGTTTCCACAAGAATCGGTGTGGATTTCCAGTCGCAACCATATCGATGGTCTGGGTTTGAGGATTGGGTCGTCGTTCAACACCATGGGGTTTCCCACCTCCCCAAACCGCTGCTCTCCACGGTTGACCCTGGGATCGGGCCACCTCTTGAGCATCTTGGACACGACCAGCCAAGACCAGATCCAGACATGCTTCTATGAAGGAGTCTTCGGGAACCAACGAAGAGGAGGACATAGGCGGATCGTCGGGATGTGATCTTCCCCCATTCCCACGTCGTCCCCCTGGAACGGCAGGACGGGCAGGGGGTGGATTCGTACGAACTTGATCCAGACAGGCTTGAATCCATTGGACGAGAGCATATCGTCGTTGAAGGACCAAGGGAGCTTCTCGGGAGGTCAATCGTTGGAGGATTCGTTCCGGTGTTTCATGAATGCTACGAACAAGTGGTTGGATAAATCCTTGAATAGCTTGAGTATACTGCCGTTCACTGATCGAATCATCTTCCCAAATGAGAGCATGTAATCCTAGTTGTCGGAGTCCGACCAACAATCTCCAGCAATCCCCCTCCAGAGAGGAAGAGGATCCTCCACCTCGACTACTAAGTTGCAGCTGCAATAGGTACTCCAACTCAATCCGTTGTTCTCTCGATACAAGTGCAGATATCGACGACCCTGATGCTGTGGGAGTGGTAGGAGTAGTAGTTGTAGTCCTCGCTCCCGTAGTAGATTCTAGTGTCACGGATTGTCGTTCCAAGTCGAGAGAATGTGTGAGACTACGCTTGGCGGTAAGATACGTTGCCAAAATGGCATGATAACGTCGAAACACTAAGGGGGAATGAAGCCCTGAAGTATTGTTGGTAGGAGTAGTAGTACTTGAGAATCCCAAGACATTCGTGGTAACTCGAGGAGAGGACAAGGGAGTCGTCGATCGTCCTCCACGTCCATCTCTTCCTCCTCCTCCTCCGGTTGGAGTCGTCATGGGGACGACGGCCATCTCCTCATCATCTTGTCGTTTGGATGAAGAATTGGACATGACTGGAGTACAAGCACGTTCCAAGATGGGTGTCCTTCGAGGTGTTGGAGGAGGAGGACTTGTTGTTTGTAAATCATGTTGCATCCATTCTACAGCATCCATAGTGTCTTCGTGATCACCATGCACATAATCATTATCATTGTAGATGTCCTCCATATAATCTTGATCGTAACGGTAATGATGATGATGACGAGTTTCAGCTGAAAGTGGTTGACGCCATGAGGGACCAGACAAATGGGGGGATGTAAACTGAGCCAATTGGGCTGTAATCGCCTTGTAGGCACGGCTAGCAGCATCTTCTTCTTCCTCGACTTCCACCTCACGATCATCATCATGATCATTGTTGGTCATCATGGAGTACTGAATACTCATGGTGAACAACGTACGGTACCCGTAGAAGAGGTAAAATGACGAGGGGTATATATGGCCCGGGATGAAAAGAGGGGCTTTACAAGCTATGGTAATGCTGCTGTAGGGCTTCTGTGGATGCCATCAGGATGCATCGAGTTTTTTCACATGGCCGCCCATGCAGAGGCGGTTGGGGTGTCCCCCCCTGCCCGCCCTCCTGCCTCCTGGGATGGTCCCAAAAAGGGGGCCCCGGGGGGGGGGGGGGGGGTAGCACCTTGTGAGGAGCCATGAATATCGTCTCCACACGCTATTTCACGTTTTCTTGTTTCGTCCTACCCAACTTTCTATGAATCGCTTCCCTTGATTTGGATTGAAGAGCGTTATTCCACGGCCAAAGATACAGTTCGTATGCTCCCCGTTGGTCGTATGTATGTATGAAATATACTATCATATCCATATATACACATATATATGATATGTGCGTATGACAGTGTCCGGCGGACTACCAGGAACAATCTCTCGGATATCAACTACTGGCGTGCTCGCAATTGCGAGCGGGGCGGAGATTGCCGTTTCCACACATAAACCTGGAACACAAAACGTTATACCACAAAGTCACGGTCAATTGATGACATGGCACCTCCACTTCTTGCAGTTTCACACTGTTTCTGTTTTAGTTTGGATTTACACGGATACGAGGACATTTAGAGAGATCCTCAACAACTAGCAACAATAACCACGACCACCAGCGTAACAACAACAACTAGTACTACTACGACGAGATGATGGCCTATACATCGGATGAGGAGGAACCGTCCACATACGGGCAACTTGAAGATGAAGACGTCGCGCCGTTGCCACGTCCATCTGCCTTTGGATATATCTGTCAACTTTCCTATGCTGAGACGGCTGCGTATCGGACGGGGATGGAAGATAATTCCGAACGATTTGTAGGAGGATCGTCTGGACATCGACGAGCGATATCAGATTCACAAAATTCGTATCAACCGAATGAATTCTTTACCTACCACCAATACGCCCTCTGTCTACATGTCGGCAGGTCAAAGACGACGAAGTTTACATCCAGACATTTATCTACATGACCATTCCGAACATCAATCCAGTGTCTTACGGACGTTGTTTACACCCAAACCTAGTACCGAAATCGAAAAAGAGGATCAAGAACAACAACAGCAGAAACACTCAACGATCTTCACAATGCTTGACGAGCGATCTGAGGCATGGTCCTCAGATATCTTCAAGAGATTCATATCCACCTTGATTGTCATTGACTTGATTGCCTTTGTCCTTTCAACGGAGGCACAAATCTATAAACAGTACTCCATGGATGTTGTTTCGAATAGTCAAGGGTGTCTCATCCTGCATCTTTCTGGTTGAGTACCTTGCTTGGGTGACCGTCTGTATCGAAAACAAACGATTTGCTGAGTATGGACCTTTTTGGGGACGACTTCGATGGATGTGCACATTTCATGCTGTGATTTATGTCATGGCGACGGCTCCGTTCTTCATTTTTCTCATCACGGGGTGGAACCTTCCTAATTTTACGTATCTGAGGATATTCCGCGTTCTCCGTATCATGAAAACAGAAGCATACAGTCGGGCATTCAGTGCCTGCTATCGGGTAATTTATTTCAATCGAGAGATTCTTTCAGTTGGGATCTTGATATGCTTCTTTCTCGTTGTGGGATCTTCCGTGCTCATATGTTACTGTCGACCACATTATATTGGTAATGGCGACAAGGGAGACATTGCGTTGCCTTTCCAGTCAATACCATTGACGCTTTATCTGTCTGTTCTGATCCTAACCGGTCAGGATACATTCATCCGCTCCAACGAAAACATGCCAGTAAGTACTCCAAATATAGTCACGCCAGGTTTTACGCGGATTGCCCTAGGCGAAGTCTAGTGATTCTGTCGAGTTTTTGACTGTTCTCTTCAATTCTTCTCTCCATTTTGCTCAAGGAGAGGCTAAGTTCATGTAGTGTTGGAGTCCTAGTGCCTTCGGCGGCCACTGCTTGCTGCCTTGACCACGCAAGGTATTCTCTTAGGGATATATTCCCAGACCCGTCGATATCGGCCATGCAAAAGGCCTCCCTAGCGGCTTTATCCTTGTCCACATGGCCTTCATCTCCTCCTTCTCCAGTAATGATCTTCCGATATTCCTCGTCACTTAAATAGTCACAAGACGAGTAAGACCAGTTGTCGCTTTTGATTTCATTACCGGGAGCTCGTTGATTGTATCTCCGTGAGTAGTTCAAACTTGCCATCCGCTGGGCTTCGGCCTCAAAACCCCAGGTCAGCATACTGGCAGGAATAGCAAACATACCAATACTAAAGACACCAGTGACAAGGACAATTCCTTTCGTGTACCAAGGTATATCACCGTCGGGGCCACCCTGTCCTGTCAACATGAGCGTCGATAGGTAAATGGTAGAACCCAAGGACTGAAATTGCTGTGATAGTTCTGGATCCCTTGGTCTGAGATAGTACATCAAAAGAGCTGTGAAGAGGACTAAGAAAATACAGATCAAGAATGCAACGTTTAGAATCTGTTGATTGTAGTATATTACCCGGTAGACAGAATTTGTGGCGGCGGCGAAACCACTACTAGTCTTCAAAATCCGCAATAATCGAAATGCTCGAAGGTATGTTAACGTAGGTAATTCGAAACGAGTCAAGAACTCAAGAAAGAATGGAAGGGTGGCAAGGAGATCAATCAATGCTGGAAGAGTCTTCAAGTAGCATATCCTCCCCCAGAGGGGACCCTGGTCGTAGTATTTTTGTGCTTCTGTCACGACGACTAACCAAGTCACGTATTCCAGGAGAAAAATACTTGATGTTATGCCTTCCCACATGTAGAAGGTCTCTCGCTGGTACTTATCCAGACCAGGTTCAGTCGACACAACGAAGACAATGAGGTCGACAACAATGACTCCTGTTATGAACCACTTGAATACGGCTGCCTGTCTCGCCTTGCTGCGAGGATTCAACATTGTATAAACGAAGGACTTTGGCTTGTGATCCGGTACGGGCGGTAACACAGTTCCATCAATATTCGATACATCATTGCTGGTTTGGGAGGAGGTATCACTATTCCTGTGGTGGTGGCGGTGCTGCTTGTCGAAAATCACCGACAAGACAGAAGAAGGAGGCAGGACCTTACTTAATTGTCTGTTACTGCCGTCGCCGTGAAGCAACACATGTCGGCTACGTTGGACTGATTGCCGTTTACTAAGGAGAGCATCACGTTCCAAAGGAGGCTCACTGGATGAACCAGGCAAGATCCGATGGAATCGTGTTGGTTTGAGAGGTGATTGTGCGATGGCTTCATTCTTCCTGGTGTGTCATACAGGGTGGTATCTTCGCTCTTTGCTTATTCTGTGAGAAATCACGGTATTTGACTTTGAATTTTTGGTATGTATGTAAGTCAGTATACTAACTTTTTCATGACTGTCAGTACTTACATTACCCACCAAAACACTCTGCCCACCCAACGCTCCGACGGGCTAACTGTAACCGTGAGTCCCATTTCCCAGCACCCTCGGTCCCGAATTACAAAATCGGAATTCCGAGGAGCCGCGCTAGTGGGAATCAAACGTCTTGGAAGTGTACGACTTGCTCATAAATTTTCTGGTCCGACAGTGAATACAAGTGGTGCAAAGCGACAGCTATGCATGTAAAGAAACGATGAAGACATTGTCAGATGACAATGACGGAGCTACCACAGCCCCAGTAGGAGACTACGAAAACTGAGACTACAAAAACAACAAAGGCGTCCAAGTGCACTTGATCCTGGGTAGTGACTATGAACAAGCGGATCCTATTTCCACCAAGCAACGCCAGATCTACCTTTCCACCGGATAGTTCTGCTTCTGCATCTTCAGCTTAGTATCGAAGTACACAGGCCAGCAGTCAAGGAGTGAGGAAAAAAGGTGACAGTAAAGACGGAACCCGAGGCCCTGCGCAAGGAAATTATGGCACTTTGTCCGTCCATATGGGCCATCGAGTGACGGGGAAAAAGTTCGACGAACGAGGACAGAACGTCTGACAGTGACTGTAAAAAGGAAAATGGCGAATTGTTGGTATCATCGATTGGTAGGTTGGTATGAAAGTGATAGGATATCTGATGAATACTACCAGTACCCTGTAATCGATATAATTGTACATATATACACATCACAGTCAAATGACAGTGCCAGTGACAGGACTTTGGAGCCCAGAGATTTCGAGGTACGTTTCATCCAGCGGCAAGAGTCATATTTCACTCGTCTGATCATGATTGACTGATCAAATTTCTGGGAACATGAAGCTATTGTCGTGGGAATCAAATCTTTCACTATGCAAGTGCATGGGTGTACATGGATTCTTGGATCCTCTAGCATTCACGGCAGCTCACAAATTCTTTAGCCCATTTACATCTACTCGAAGGTAGAATCAAAAGAAAAATGAGGACCCTATCAGATCATAATAGTGAAGCAACCGCAACCCTGGTGGCAGAATACGACTACCACAATGTTGAGGGTGTCCAGGTAGAACAGATCCATAGTGAAGAAAGTCCTCTTGCCAAAAAACGCCACCGCCGTTGTCGTCGCCGCCTGCGTATGCTTGCTGGTGCCATTGCTGGAGCTATTGTAGGTGCTGCAGCCCTGTGTTCACCATGTGGAGTAGTTGCTATCGCCACGGGCGGGGCATGGGCGGCTCGCGCCGTCAGCAAGTATGGAGAACAAAGAAAAGACGTTTGCACTGCGACCGGAGATGCCTTTCCTGGAATGAAAGCGATTTACACTTTAACCCATATCGAAACACCCCCCTGGTATTCCATGTGATTTAGCAAAATTCCGAATTCCTTGTCAGTTGAGCGGGGCCAGTCTACGCGCACCCCAGTACATCCGTACACAAAAATTCCATTTCTCCTCAAATTTCTTACTACCTTTGACAATACCCTCCAGTAAATCCGCTATGGTACACCATCTCTAAAACTGACATAACCATTAGGAAGCTTGTTAAACTCTGATTGTGTTACATGTATTTTTCTTTTTATTTCTTTGTAGTATTCTTTTGTTTCATCTTCTAAAAGTGCTTGCAGACGCGCCTGCGCATGTCCTCTGACTTGTGGTGGGCCAATGTGAAACAGTCTCTGTGAGCCTTTCCACTGCCCACCACACACAAAGGCACACCACAGATCGCACAAATTCTTAATGTTCTAACCTTGCTCTCTTCTGTTGAAGTAGTATAGGCGCAGGAGTACACGCAGCGCCAGCGACCACCATCTGGGATGTAGATTGGCGTATGCATGTGAGTGGCATCAAATGTACTTTGGACAATATCGTAGATGTACTTCCCTGCCAAATCTTTGACCAACTGCATCTTGAAATCAAAAATATTCATGGGCTTGAAATCCTTCCCTTCCGCACGGATTTTCAGCTGCTGGTTGTAAAGAACAAGAGCGTTAGCGGTACCGACATCCAACAAATAAAAAAGTTTTAGCCACCACCTGTTTAGTCCCATGATGGTACTAGAATTGCATCTTTTGCGCCTTAGGTCCGCAACATCAACTCCACCCAGCCATGTACTTATTGTAATCAGCAACGGATGTAGGGCAAGGAATCTCTTGTGAACCAGCACCATCCAGCCATTCTCTGATGACAAGAGTCCATGCCGACATTGGCGCTGTTGTTTGATAGACAATACACCAACTTCTTACTGTCACGCCAGCACGTCAAACCGGCCTTTGCTTGTGTGCCATCCAACTTCTTGTAAACAAACTTCTTCTTCAGTACTTGACCTCTTTTCATTTTCTTGTAAGTTGCTTGATTGACCCGGACCCCCGGCAGAAGGCGGTTCTGCATCATGGTTCCAGTGACAAAGAGATTTTGGTCTGCCAGGGACTTCATCAGCTCAATGGATGTATAAAAGTGATCGACATAAATCGTTCGATAGGTTCCTACATATTTTTCCACAAGACGGTTAACAACCTGTACAGTCTTCTTGGCATCCTCTCCTTCTTGTTTGCCCCCATAGGTTTTCTTTCCGGCACGTCACAGATTCAACCTCCACCAGAGAGTTGTCATTGTCATCCATTGCCCACAGGGCGTTTTCTTCCTCTCCTTGGATGGGCGCCGCCAGTGACGAGAAAGAGATCACGTCATCTTTTCGAGAATCCCAGAAGACTCAGTGGCGCAATATAGCTGCAGTGGCCTGCACGTCATCATAGGCTTGATGGGCATTTGTCTGCTCCCTTCCAGTGACGTACTGGAATAAAGTCTTCAGGTTGTAGGTTGGAGTTAGTAATCCGACACCCCAAGGAAAAGGCCGTTTTGTTGCTGCCTGCCTTTGCAATTCTCATTGCTGTATCAACAACAAATCCAAACCATTTATCCTGGAATAGGGGACCCTCAATGTTGTTTCAAAAAAGTTGATGCAACAGAAAAGGAATTATTAGCATTTCGGTCCAGAAAATATGATGTGACTACATGGACCACACTACGTTCATACAGGTCAATGTCACAAGAGTATTTTCTATAGGTACCTACGGTACTTAGGTATGTATACGTCCGAAATGACGTCATGATCCACACTCACATCTGGTCACAGACCAGGTGTGTACACAGACACACCAACAACACAGACAAATCCGGTGTGAGATCCAATCCTCAACCGGCCGAAATAGCCACTAACATCAAAATAATATGAGGTTATTAACCCTCTCTCTATCCCCAGATAAATGTCAGCCCCGTACACTTTCCACGAGCGGCTACGCCGCTCTTTTATTCCCGACCCCC
>Ga0194115_10008121_pt1 | contig 10237 bp, 9 predicted proteins | sample TA2MahsurfametaG_3_FD_148656 | JGI IMG/M metagenome (GOLD analysis project Ga0194115, IMG submission 148656) | Freshwater microbial communities from Lake Tanganyika, Tanzania - TA2015002 Mahale S4 surface | ecosystem: Environmental > Aquatic > Freshwater > Lake | place: Tanzania: Lake Tanganyika... | reverse complement strand
TGTTCGACCTCGAAATGCTATTGTCTGGAGCGAGGAAGGGCACATAAAAGAGAAAATGCATCAGTTGTCGCGAACGTATCATACTTGTCTGCATCTTACTTGACACCCCAGGCTGCCTTACTGCACCGAAAGATATTTCTCAGTGAACAGCCTTAAAGTGATGACTGAAGCGTCAGCGTAACGGAAGAGACATGACGATAGTGGCGATTTTGCATGACGAGGAAAATAGATTCTTAGTGTTCGTGGCTGTTCGACCCCGAAATACTATTGTCTGCATCGAGGACGGGCACAAATCAGAGACGATGCATTAGCTGTAGCGAACGTGTCCTTCTTGTCTGCATCCTACTTGGCACCCCAGACTTCCTTACTTCGCCGTAAGAGACTTCTCAGTGAACAACCTTAAATTGATGACTGAATCATGCGTCACCGCAACGGAACGAACATGACCATAGTGGCGATTTTGCACTACGACGAAATAATATTCTTAATGTTCGTGATTGTTTGACCTCGAAATGCTATTGTCTGCGGCGAGAAAGGGTGCACATCAGAGACAATGCATTAGCTGTCGCGAACGCATCATTCTTGTCTGCATCCTACTTGACATCCCAGGCTTCCTTACTACACCGTAATCGACTTCTCAGTGAACGAGCTTACCCAATATCGAATAACGTGATCCAAGGTTGGATCAGCTCATAACTAAGATCACCTTCAGCAATTCCTACAATACGTAACTTTCAAATTCAGAGAGTCGTTATTTACCACGGATCATTGCAATATAGCACTCTCAATTTGTTTGCAGTCCCGGATGAGTGGTCATTGTCGAGACGAAGGGCGCGACAAACGTAATTGTCCTTTGCTCCGAGCGCTGCAGAGAGGAAATTCAAACCGTTGGTGCCGACATCTTAGGAGTCACCGACAATACCCATTCTGGGAAGAATGCAAGTGACATGAAGTAGGAACAAACTTGCTACGTTTGTTCGACTTGGAGATGACTTGAATGCCGAGGACGACCACTAGTAGGGTTAAAGTGATAACTGAACGTAGCGGAAGAGACATGACCATAGTGGTGATTTTGTAGCACGACGAAAATGCAATTTCTACTGTTAGTGGCTGTTCAACCTCGAAATGTTCGGAAAAGATTGTGTTTACTTCAACAGAGCATACTAGTTTAATGCCTGTCTATTCATAGCTTATCCGCAACCATGAAGAAAATCGTCAGCCTCATTATTTTGGTCAAAAGCCTTGTTTGGAAACGACTGCGTTTCCTTCATCAGAGCATACTAGTTTCATTCCCCCTTCGAGCATAACATATCCCCAGGTATGAAAAAATTCTTCATCCCTATCTCCGTAAGCTTCTTCATGCGCTCCATCATTGCTGTATTTTCCATAAGTCCCATTTCGACCTGACAGCAAAAATTCTTCAAGAAATGTTCATCATTTACGAGTTTAGCACAGTAGCAAACTTTGTTCATTCCGCACTAAATAGTGGTGAATTCTGTTCAGGCATCAGATCATCAAAATATCCTCGACTCTTCAAGCATAAACTTGACTTCTTCATTCGCAGTAATTGGCCAATCCTGTTTTAGCCTATGTAGATTTTCTCTCTTGAGAAGCATAGAGACCTAGGAGGCAGCAGCAAAGACGCGGAAGACATCGCTGTCAGTATGTATCCCGACGATACAATCCGGGAAAATCCAGTTTTGGTCCCGGCGACGCCCTGTTGGTAGCCTTCGGTCGAATGCTCATTATGCGCCAAGATGAAACGATAGTCCTCCTTTTTGACACTGGTAGCGACAGCCTTGACTGTAAGAAATAAGTTTTATGTCAGGGGCGTACATTTTCGCGACTTTGGCTGTCCTATCGTTTCTCGATATACTGTAGGAATCTGGACCCCCATATGGAGAAAGAGATGCTCCCGTTGCCTCCCTCAGACTGCGCTGCTCATTGAAATCATTTTTCCAACCCCACCATTGAGACGAGGGTTTTGAAATAGCACAGGAATACGCGATGCAGTTCGACGTGAGAAGTCCCGAGCTCATCGAAATCGATCTACAAACGAATTCTTCTTTGCTTCCCTAAACGAATTTTACCTTGATCTACTACGTTTCTTGTGAAGAAATCTGACAACCAGCGACGCAACGCAAAATATTTATTTGCTTTGATTCAATCTCGTCACCTTCAATAGCCCCCACTACGTAACTATATTGATTGAAGCTCGCCCACACGCAACTAGCAAGAACGTAGACGCCAAGCAAAGTCAAGGGTCCATCCCTCTACATCTTCGTTTAATTTCTTGAAAGCTATCTCGTCTGTCAATTGGCTGGGTAGTAGCTCGAGCAGCATTGGGTTGCGAGACACCACATCCACGTATCGCCGAAATTAAGTGTAAGTTCATAAAACATCGTTATTGTATTCCAGTTCAAGAAAATCCTCATTAGTCTTTTTCTTGATGAGACTCTGGCAAGTTCATGAGTTTCAAGCTGTAGGGGATAATCAGATGTGTCTAGCGTTATCAAGGAGTCGTCAAACTACCTCTGCTATAACCCGAACTTGTCAGCCTAGTGGATGAGCGGGTACGACAGTACGACACTCGTTCGTTATGTCGTTGTCACTCTGACCTTTACTTTCTCCACGATCCCATTCCTCGCTCGACGAGAACTCTAACATACATTTTATGAAGTATGTCCATTGACGCGAATACTATCGATGCCAGCACCAAGGGCCAGCCTATCTTCCAAACGTCCTCTATGGAATCTTGCTGACAGCACCGCGCTATCCATCGCAATGACCTCACTACGCCCACCTCAATCCACCATCAGAAGAGCCCTTCCATCGTTAGTGGCATATCCGAGAGAAATTTTCTCCTTCTAACGAAGCTCTCCACGTAACGTATCATTTCGATCTCTATGTCATCTGTTTCCTCTAGGTTATGAATATGTAGCCTCATGTTTGAGTCACTTTAGAGGCTGAATGTTGGTTTTCGAAATATAGCTGAAAATCAAGTATGGATATACGCCGTGGTATTCAAGCCACGAATAAAAATGTCGACCGTTGCCCGTTTCCAAATCGAATCCAAACGTTGTCAGAACGAAAAGCAAATTTAAACCACGGACGGCGAACCAAACAAGCCATATCGCTTTCTCTAGATTGTCTGCGCACTTAGTCTGAGTTGAAAAAACCATACTTTATTCCATAACTGATTCCTGTCACTTTCACCTTCATTTCACTTGTTTCTCGGGTCTACTGCTCGCAGGGTCAATCCGACTACGGTGCCATGGCAAGGGAGTTGCCCCCCACGAAATAGAAATCGAGAGTATTTTCGATCTCAACAAGACTGGAACTTGGGTGCTATTGGGCTTCCAAGTTACAGCTAACCTACTTGTGTTGAAGACGTGTTGTAGTGACAGACGTGAAGTTCATCAGACGAATGATAGTGTAATGACCAATTTAGACAAGAGGGTGGCTCCTCTTACGATAGCAGTCGCGCTATGCAAATGTGTCCGTGCTTCTACGCGCAACAGCGAATTCCTGAGCATGCAAATATCCAGATACTGGTCCGTGATCAGACGAATAATGGTGTAATGGCCTATTGAGACAAGAGGGTGGCTCCTCTTACGATAGCCGTCGCGTCATGCAAATGTGTCGGTGCTTCTACGCGCAACAGCGAATTCCTGAGCACGCAAATATCCAGATACTGGTCCGTGATCAGACGAATAATGGTGTAATGGCCCATTGAGACAAGAGGGTGGCTCCTCTTACGATAGCCGTCGCGCCATGCAAATGTGTCGATGCTTTTATGCGCATCAGCGATCCGTGATCAGACGAATAATGGTGTAATGGCCCATTGAGACAAGAGGGTGGCTCCTCTTACGACGGCCGTCGCGTCATGCAAATGTGCCGGTGCTTCTACGCGCAACAGCGATCCGTGATCAGACGAATAATGGTGTAATGGCCCATTGAGACAAGAGGGTGGCTCCTCTTGCGATAGTCGTCGTGCCATGGAAATGTGCCGGTGCTTCTACGCGCAGCAGCGAATTCGTAAGTATGCAGATATCTCCGGTAACAGCGAATTCGTGTGCACGCAAATATCCCGATACTGGTCCGTGATCAGACGAATGATAGTGTAATGACCAATTTAGACAAGAGGGTGGCTCCTCTTACGATAGCATGCCAGTGCTCCTTCGCGCAACAGCGAATTCCTGGGCATGCAAATATCCCGATAATGATAGTGTAATTACCTATTGAGACAAGAGGGTGGCTCCTCTTGCGATAGCAGTCGCGCCATGCAAATGTGCCGGTGCTCCTACGCGCAACATTTAATTCCTGAGCATGCAAATATCCCGATACTGGTCCGTGCAAGAGCGAATTCACCCGTGAAGTTCCTCGGAAGAATCATTGCCTAATAACGTATTTAGTTGAACGTGGCTCCACTTATGATAGCGGTTACGCCCTGCAAGTGTGGCCGGTTATGGTCCGTGGAACAGCGAATTCGGCCGTGAAGTTTCCTCGGAAGAATGATTGTCTAATGATCTATTTACAGTTATTTGAGCGTGGCTCCTCTTACGATAGCAATCGCGCCATGCAAGTGTGCCGATGCTTTTCCGTGCAACAGCAAATTCCCGAGCTTGCAAATGTGCCGGTGCTTGTTCGTGCAAGGACGAATTCCTTCTCAGTCTGCTGCAGGTATTGAACCAGCTGTGAGAATTCGACTGGGGGACTCCTTCTATCATCCACCTCTCGATCACCTCTCCCCTATCATGCAAAGCCTTTCATCTAGCCGAGTAACGAGTGCTCTAGTGTAGACTTCAGAAGCGATACTACAACCCCCATCCGCGGACACTAGGTATGAACTGTCCATGTAAAGTAGATCTCACTGACTGTGACACTGAAAACGACTCACAGTCACTGTCAGTCTCGTCCTGGTACCGTACATAGGTATAGTAGGAAACGAGGAAACAGCAGATCGTCCGGACCCGGATCAACTGATGGCTAATGGACTGGACCATCTGTTAGTTTAGTCCCATGGGTCGATCGTGATGGCTGGCGCGTCATTGCGTCGCCGATAGGTCCCAGATTTCCCCGTTTTGACGCGATGGCCTTGAATCTCGGTCGTGGAAGTTCCTTTATCGTTTGCCGTACTATTCGCCACACAGCACAAACGAGACCCTCTTCACCTGTGGTTACTGCCGTTACGGTAGCTCGTCCTCATTTTTGCCACATTTGATACTATCGTATTAAAGCAAGATGGATCTGGATCGTCCGCGTCGCGTGAATGGATTGAGCCGACCATTGACGACTGCGCAAGTTTCCACATGGGTCTTTCTTCCAACCCTCATTCTTGAATTTCTGTTCTTCTGCTCCCCTCTGCTTTCCGTTGTTTATTCTGTTCCGTTGACTCTCGTCTTTGTGGGACTGGCGAGCAGTTCCGCTTACTTCGGGTACTTGACGATGAATGTGGACCCCAAGGATCCAAACGTCGGAGCTGCGCACGATATTTACCGAAATAGCGATCCCAACGAGGAAACCAAATTTTGCTGGCTTTGCGATTGCCGAGTTCACATTCAGTCCATGCATTGCAAGTACTGCAACAAGTGCGTTAGTCACTTCGATCATCACTGCATGTGTAAGTTTATACTTTGGCTCCTGCAGCCTTTACACTTTACAGTTCGTGACTTCGATTTTCCCAGGTAGCTGATCAAATCATTTTTTGGTGTTGTTTTTGATGTTGTACTTTGCTTTTCGTCATGCTGGCATTTTCTCAGGGCTCAACACGTGCATTGGGAAGGCCAACTACAAGACTTTCTACCGAACAATGGTCAGCATCACCACGATGCTCCTTGTCCATGGTGGAGTTCAAACTGCTCTCATTGTTGATATTTTCGTAGGATATGCAGGAGCGAAGCAACGAACTAATGACTGGTTTGGCGTTGACGCGACAATACCCATTGTAGTTATCCTATCCATTTTTCTCCTTTTTGATCTGGGGGCGTTTTCCCTCATGTCACAGCTCCTTGTATTTCATATGAAGTTGCAAAAGCAAGGGCTTACTACCTATGCATTCATCTTGGAAGACAAAAAGCGGCAACGGGAGAAAATGGAAGTCGACAAAGAGATCGAAGCCAGGCGAACGCTTGAGATGGAAAAAGCGATACAGGATGGACGGTCTTGTTATCATGCGCGGCTTCGGTCGGCCGGGTGGTTGAGTAAACGACACGAAGTCCACGTTCCATGGGATCCATTGCGGAGGAAACTGAACGACGAAAAGCAGAAAGAAATTAGTCCTCCACCAACCGCTACTGAGGATAATGTTGACGTTGACAGTGAATCAAACCAAGGACAGCTACATTCACTGGCAAGTCCGGTCAAACGAGAAATTCTAAGGACGGCAACAGACATGGAATCTTTTGAAGCAATACGCACGGTTAGTGTGCTTCCCAAACACTAGGATACGTTTGATACCGGGCATCCTCGTGCTTCTCGTGCTTGCCTGAGGCAACTCGGCGGCGAGATATGTTGTCCCGAGAGTTATGGGCAAGCAGCAAGGCCGTCGTGTGTCAACATCGCATGGCTACCTAGTGCATGCATCGCAATGGACGCTGCGACAGCGACGTTCAATGAGTCTCCGGAAGCCTGTGGAATTTCTGCCAGAACGTCGCAAGCGTTGGCAACACAACGTGAAAGACCCACGTCTTCATTCCCAACTACAAGTGCATAACGTGCATCGCTGCCATGAGCCGCGACAGGGAGCGAACGCTCGTCGATTTCGATTCCATAAACACTACAAGGGGAGCTACCGATGATTAGATAATGTTGGTACCGTTTTGGATAGCCTGACCCACTTACGTTATTCCCTGGAGTTGTATCTCCTTTATCGTGTCGACCATTGCATTGGAATCGCTAACTTGGAAATAGTTGTGATAATACTAGAAGTTCCGTGGACGACCACAAATTACGACAAAAACTCTCATGAGATTTTGGGGTCGCATGAGCATCAATAGTACACAGCGCTTACCTGAGTACCCATGCTAGACCTTGCGGCGCGGCTGTCTTTCAGAGCCGACCAAGATACGGAAGTGGCTATGATCGAAGTGATGCCAAGGCAGAAGGCAGAGCGCAACATAGTTCCTACGTTCTCGGCGTTGCGAACGTTGTCAAGGATTAGAATCGGAGGCTTCGACATAATGTCAAGTAGACATGTCTGTTGTGGGAAATGAACCATGGCAAGGACGGCATCTCCAACGTTCAATTTCTGGCCGCGGATTTCATTCAGCAAGGACGAGTCTGCCACGTAAACTGGTGCTATAAAGCTGTTCTCTTCATTCAGTACCTCATTTCCAAATATGTTCACCGCCAAATCTCGCGTTGTCAAAAAGGAAATCTGTGTGATTTTGGCCTTTCGTCGTGATGCTTCTAACATTCGACTCACTGCGCGTCTACCGCCGTGTAATGCTGGATCAATTCCTTCACTGCGAAGGGCAGCAACTTGGCGATTGAATTCGCCATGGTCTCTCAAACTTTTGGGTCTATACAGCTGCACTCGACTGTCACTCGATTCCTGAATCTCAATCAAATCCTCGGTTCTCCCTCTTTTTTTGGAGGATCCATCGGTGCTGCTAGTCGCCTCGATTCCTTCTAAAGTATCGACTGTAAAATTGTGAGCTGCTTGCCCCGCGCTGACCAGAGAATCACCCCGGGCGATACTCGCGAAAAAGGTATCGTAGCGCCTTAACATGTGGCGCCAGGAAAAATGAGCGACGGCTTGGCGGGCAGTAGCCTTCTGTCTACGGTGATCTAGAGGCTGTGCGATTAAGCTGGCAAGATGCCGAAACTTTTCGATGGCTTCATCATTGGTACCGTAAAAGTAATCTGTTGGGAGCTTGGAAAAGATTTCGGGATAAGAAAGGCGCCGCGGAATCAACGGGAGAACACCACAGAAGGCACTCTCAACCATGGATATTCCAAATGTCTCATGGTTGGCTGTCGAGACCACGATGGACGCTCGCCTTAACCAAGACGAATACTCGGTCCGGTCCCGACACCACCCAATGTGTAAAATCGCCTGACCAAATTCAAGGTTTAGCTTTTCGAACCACTTCTTGCCTTTTGAGGGATCATCCCCAAGAATGATAAGTCTGAAGCGAGCACACCTTTGGAAACGATGCAGTAGATCTATGAACGCTGCTGGATTCTTGTCTTCCTCTAGTCTTGCGTTCCAAAGGATCACAGGAATTCGCATATTGTCTTCATCTACGTAGACATTGGAACCGTCCTCGAGGGAGCCAGCAGCCGTCAGCTCTTCTAGATCCAAGCCATAATACAGAACAGTACATTTCGTCGCAAGCAACTGCTGGCATTCTTTCATTTCGCTTTCAACAGTATCACACGGACACTGCTCCTTGATAAGTTTCTGAAGAGCCATCTTGAAGTCCTCTAGATGAGACATGGAATTGAAAACGCAACCATCCGATACGAGCAGTGATCTCCAATGCGCTATTCCATAGTGCCAATGAGTTTGACGCTTTAGATCTCGATCCTGACTGGTAAAGGGTGTAGTCAGCTGGTTTTCGCTGATTCGATGAATCGAGTTGCCACGGGCTATGAGATATCATCGCAGCATATCCTAGAACACTGAGAACGAGCTCCTTCACAGACTTACTGGAAGTAAACCAGAACCTTTGGAGACTGATGTTGCGGGCGATTCTTTGCGATCAGCGCAACCAGCATGGAAACGTCGATCATGGCGTCGACGACGATTATCTCGTCGTCAAGGGCTATCTTGGCAAACAGTGCGGAGCAGCCTGTCATCATTCGATATTTCCATCTGTCAGCTGGAATAAATTCCAGACGAATATCATGCGAGTGATTCTTGTCCCCCCATGTTGCTCGCTGATAGCCCGCCACCCAAGATCTGTGTGACGCAAAATCTGTCGTGAAGAACCTAATGTTCACCATTGTTCTTCCAACTAATGAGTGTGATCCACCAAAACAAGAATCTGTGTCTGACTGTAAATACATATCAAGCCGGTAATTCCAACACATCGGGGGGAGGGGAACAGAAATGGGGGATATCGGCCTGGCTTGCTTTTCGATCTGTCACCTGTCACCTTGTATCTGTCAGTTTCCACTTCACTGCAAAATCTCTCCACGGAAGGCTACTTCTCTAGAAAGCTCGATTTCGAACGCTACCGGCCCTAGAATTTTTTCTCAGTCTTTCCATCGGTGAGGAGATCTTCGCACAGATCTGGAATTTCTATCTGGAAATGGACAGGGCGGAAACGCAGTTGTTATTGGACAAGGAATTATTGACTGTATATTCAGGTTGTTCGAGGAGGAAAGAGAAGATTTCCACCTTGTATTGGATGTTTGCTTTCGTAGACGGATGCGAGGGTGTTTTGCATTCGTAGACGGATGCGAGGGAGTTTTGGATGTACAGTTTTTGCTCTTATTTGCAGCAACAGAATTTCCAGAGGGCATTCTACGGATGTCCCTAATTTTCGGTTGAGCGACGACTTCATCATGCAATCATACATGTGATATTGTCTGTGGAAGGAACAAGGACCAATTTCCCGAAATTTTCTCCTCGGAGGCATGTACTTGGATACTGACAGCGAGATAAGCGCCAAAGACTACGCTGGGTTCGTCGTAAAGGGATCGACTTCGAGTAATAGAGAACGATGCAACGAAGGTTGACCTACATGGCTACTCGCCATCAAAGAATGGTTCTAACTAAAACTAATTTCACACCCCGTTCGCTCGTCGTATGCGTGATTGCAAGACTACCAACTGCATCCATGCGGCCGATAAAGATGAGATCTTCACTGGCTTCGCTTGATGGCGCAAACGTACCCTGGGTAGGAGACTAGTGGTTCATCAACTTCGGTCCCACAATAGCAGCAAAACCAACGACAAACCCACCCAATAGCTGTAGAATTGTCATGGGTAAACTTTGTGTGTTCGCTTCTGTGTACATTCTCATTTCGAAATATTTTTCGGCTTGGTCGTTGTCGCTGAGAAAGATCTCTGTCTTCGTTCGTGCCTCGTCTGCTGATAAACCTGTTTGCATGTACTTGGCGACAAGCTCCTGTTCCATGTCGGAACGTAGTACAGGATCCAACAGATCGACCCAGGATGAAGGGTTCCCCCCGGTTACATCGGTTGTGCCCCCGCCGTCGATTGTTTCAGCATGTCTCGGGTTGACACCGAGGGCGCGCTGCCACTTGACTGCTGGTTCGACAGA
>Ga0194115_10008120_pt1 | contig 10237 bp, 4 predicted proteins | sample TA2MahsurfametaG_3_FD_148656 | JGI IMG/M metagenome (GOLD analysis project Ga0194115, IMG submission 148656) | Freshwater microbial communities from Lake Tanganyika, Tanzania - TA2015002 Mahale S4 surface | ecosystem: Environmental > Aquatic > Freshwater > Lake | place: Tanzania: Lake Tanganyika... | reverse complement strand
GTCAAGGAAATCAATTTTAGATGTACTAATATGAATCAGTAGGGTCTAAATCAAAAGAATCAATATTTAAACATTATTAAATAAGGCAAAAAAACATTTGATAAATGTGAGGATATGTCTGTAAAAGGAATAAAAACAGCAATAAATTTCGCTAATTCGATTTAAAAAAATAGCACGAATGCTTATAACAAGACAGATTCAATTTTATTGAATGAAAACGCTACTTTAAATGCAGATGATGAAAACTGCGATCAGAATATTGAACTACTTAAACTTCGTAAGCAAGTTCATCCGACAACTTTTGTTTGGGTTGGCGGACAAATCCCTTAAAAATATGCTTAACTTTATCATAAATTTGAGCACCCAAAACTCTTTCTGGGCAACTAAAACTGGTAAATAATGGGTAAAGATTGGTTCAAATATAAACGACTGAAAAACGTATAAAAGGCAGATATAATGCGATTGCTTAGTATGTATGAATTCGGAGGTTATTACTCGGACTTTGATGTTGAGTGTAATTATACATTATTACAACAATATATTTCCAAAGAAGGTTGTGAATTCGGTCTTTAGACCTGGTCTAGATCTAATGAACAGGCTGTTCGAATGGCCCATCCAACAAATGGATTCATATACTGTGCGAAACGTAAAGAACAAGTGATCATCTAAATAATAAAACAAGTCAAAGGAGACATTTAAACAAGAACTGGAGATAATAGAATGCCTGTCCAATTAACAGGTCCACTTGCTATAGGTAGGTATCCAAAACATAAAATTATCAAAAATTGGTAGAAAGCTTGTGTTCATAAGTTTGATTTCACTTGGAAAACTCAAATTGGCATTGGCAAGAATTGAATGATAAAAATATCAATCATATATTATTTTAAGCTTTTATTTGATTTTTAGTGAATATTTATTTATTTGAAATATTAATAGCCCTAAATTAATATCAATCTGTTCCATATTAAAATTTGTTGAATTTCTTCAAGTTTGTCAAAGTCGAATAGTATTTGCTGAAGTTCTTGGCCAAATCCAACACTCGACGACTAATCTCGATGATTCCCTCTTATTCACAGTTAACCAAAGAACATATTTCGTTCAATCTAGTTTCTGGTTCAGCTGTTGAGTCGACTTGCTCCAAGGTTTTCAAGCCGATAAAAACAACTGCTGCTGCAAGTAACGAAGGACTTTCTTCAGCCAAAACTTCATTGAACAAGGCCATTTTTGCAAGATAAAGCACTATCTTTGAGAAATATTTTTTGGAGGTTTAGCTCAAAGTCATGTTCATTTATTCTAAATAATTGAAAATGTACCAACTATATGTCTAGCGATGTCGTAGACTGATGAAGATTCTAGTTTGAACAGCAAAGTCTGGACGATTTATGATTCCTTATCTAAAATTTAACTTTTTTTGAACTTTTTCCTAGCAATTTTGTCATAGATGATGTTAAGCTTCAAAGGATGGATCTCTTCGTACTTGGCTGCTGAAAACATAGAGGTAACTCCGACTAAGTGAAGGTCTTTTATCTAAAGCTTTTCTTTAGTGGTCTGCAAGTAGCTATCCATCAAGTAGACACTGCGGAAAAAAGTCTCTTAACTCATCTTGTAGGACGAAAGGACTTAGATCATCCAGTCGATCATTTTGGATCTCAAGGAACTGCTGATTCCATGATTGTTGAGAATCCCAGGTCGACGAACTGAGGTTTAGCAGTGATGATTCAAGATGTCACTTGTGTAATTTTTGAGGATGATCTGAGTGTAGACCTTCTTAAGGGAGTCTGGGAGTTGTTCCTTGGTGACAGACACGTTAGTTGCGCTGGTTGACTCACTGATCTTGTACTCCAGCTTGAGTTTGTTGGCCAATGGATCGACCTCCTTGTTGATTCTGTTGGGCTTCTGGGTCGGAATATTGGAGATATTGTTGTTTTCTTTATTCTCTTTGTTTTCCCTTTGGTCTTTGAGTGATTCCCTTTGAACATAGGAGATGGATCTGTAGGTCTTGGATTAGTATCTCATTTAACGATTTTATTATATCAATAAAGAATACTAATAATTAAATAGCCACTTTCTCAAATAAAATTTTAATAATAAAAACATTTTTAACATCATCATTATAAACATTTAATTATCAGATACAACAAACTGCATCATAACTTAGAAACCAAATATCTAACTAAGCTAAGATTTTACCAAAGAAAACATATACAAAATGACTTCGAACTTGTCAATGGATCAAGAAAAATATTGATTCATCATAAAATATTTGAAGAACGGCCAGGAATACATTTAAGTTGATAAGTTTAATATAATAAGCAAAGGATTAACTTTTTGAAGATATCTTGGGAGCTGGGTCATAAAATTTCGGATTAATGGATCATGATCAATCTAATTTTTTTAATAGATATTTTTTTGTTGAAAATAACTTTTCCCAAAGAAGTTCGAAATCTTGAAATAAATCAAGTTCAAAAGCGAGAAAGATTTCGTCTAAGACTTTTTATATACTTCAATTGCATGCATATAATTTAAAATTCTATATAATTGGAATTTGAAAAGCATATGACCGATTTTGATTAAACAAACTCATTTAATTTTTCTAAAGGGCAGCCTATTGTAGATGGTAAATACAAAGTAATCGGAAAGCTGGGATATGGAGCATTTGCGACAGTATATGCAATATCCCTGATAAAATCCAAAAAGACTATTGTTCGAGCAATTAAATTAGTAAGCCATCTCTAAACTTAGGAAAAGCTTGATGCGAAAGAGCCACAGATAAATAGCGAAGTCACAGTATTGAATAAAATCAAGGAATGCAATGAGGATTAAATTGGATTTTGTAAGATCTATGAGTATGGTGCTGAAGAGGACTACAACTATATGGTGATGGATATGCTTGGACCGAACTTATAACAACTGATGAAACTCTGCGGCGGTTCCTTCTCGTTGAAGACTACTTTGTTGGTTTCTCTTCAAATCATTGATAGGATATAAAAAATACATAATTAGGGTTTTGTATATGGAGACATACGACCTGATAACTTTTTGGTGGGAGTAGGGTCGCAGTCTTCTTTGATTCACATGATTGATTTCGGAAACTGCAAGAGATTCAAGAACAAGGGCACGAACCAGCATATCATGTACAAATAGAACGTGGTTTATAGCTTTAATTCAACTTTTGCAAGTATAAATGCACATAATCACATCCAAATAAGTCGCAGAGACGACATTTAATCTTTGCTGTATCTAATGATATTCATGAGAATGGCCAAATTGCCTTGGATGAAACAATCTGAAGTAAATATTCATCTATCTAGAACAAAAGGGTCAAAGTAAGTGAGAGTTTTATGGAAGAGACCAAAAAAAGAATAACTCCTGAGTCATTATGCTTGAAGATGCCTATAGAATTTATTGATTTAGCATACTATATCAAGTCTATAGAGTTTTATGAACGGCCTGACTATAACCATATCAGGAAGACCCTTTATAGAGTTTTAGAGAGGTTAAATATATAGATGGACATTACTTATGACTGGAATCTTATCTAGGAAGTAGACTTCAAACTTTATAACGGATAGCCGAAAATAATATTTGTAGCAGACCACAATGAAGAATAAGAAGATATTATTGTACAACATAACGAAAATGGGTCTAAAATTGAAGAAGATAATTCTCAATAAGATCTCATAGCAAATTTACTATGAGCATAAACAAATGATTTAATACTTTCTATCGAAAAATAAATTTCAATATAAATAATTAGCAAAAATATAAAAATATATCATCTTCTTCATAACCATCAGCGATAGATGTCATTAGAACCGAATGATCTTTATTAATCAAATATTTGATTAATTACTTATTTTGACAATTATTGAAGTTAGCGTATCTTTAAATTAAATATGTTGATGATAATCCAGATCGTCGCTTCATTGTTGATTTTCTCAGTAAGTGCAGTAGACTCGACTGCAGCACAATCAAGAGCAAGGAAAGAACTCTTCATTTGGTATAACTTACATTACGATGAGTATACTATGTTTTAGAAATATCTTCATGGCATTCATGATGGATATTTTCTAGAACTCGGAGGCTTAGACCCTGTTTATCACAGCAATACTGTTGGACTTGCCAACTGGAAGGGGATTGTCGTCTAAGCCAATTAAATGAGGTCCATCAATATTCGAGATTACGAATTTACCGGAGTTCAATCTTTGAACTTTGCTATGATGAACGAAAGTGGAAAAATGGTGACTTTTTATGAAGTTACGAATGAAGATGAAGCTTCCTCGATAAGCAAGGGTGCTGTTGTAGGAAAACCTACACAATAGTTTCCAGTAATGACAATAAATTTGGCAGACCTGTGTCATAAATATTACAAAAGAAAGCCACATTTTATGAGTATCGACGTGGAAGGAGTCGGCTAAAGTGTCCTAAGATCCAATGACTGGGATAATCCGAAATGTGTCCCTGACTTAATATACGCGTAATATTCAATAGTGAATATCAAAGCAGGGTAAACTCAGCTAAAGTAATACCTGGCCCAACACAAATATAATTATCTCCGTATGCCTAGAAACAGATATAATTATTTGTTTATTCATGACAGTAAGGTAGCCTAATACGAAAAATTGTAAAGACAAAATCAGGAGCATTTGAACAAGATAAGCCAAAAGCAAATAAGCTGGACCGTATTTAAAACACTTTTAGTTCAGATTTTAGGTAAACATGCTCAGAACAAATATGATATCAAGACTGAACCCTATTACGTTCACATAAGACAAAGAAACATTATCGATATCGTTGACATCAACAACCATTCAAACTCGGTAAGCCTCGTGGGAACTAATCGGCCCATTCTCATCATGAATTATGATCAAAAAATATCGAAAATAAATCTTCCAAGCAAATAATATACCGTTTAAGACGTAGTTTTGAAGAGTGGTTTCGATATCTATCTAAAGAAGATAAAAACTACGATGGACAATAAAGAGCTTTTGATATATGTCGTGGATCATGAAAAGTATGATCGGCTAGATCTTGTATTCGTTTAAGAAAAAGTATATGGACAGGATTCAAAGATTGTTTAAATTTCTTCTCAAGGTAAGGTTAGCTAGCAATCAACTGGCATTTCAAATCAAAATGAAACGCCAAAAAGTTTACAATATACTTTAGATTTGTTGAAGAATTAAATAAAGCGACTTAGTGATTTAGAAAACTCTTTTCAAGGCTAAAGAACCAAGCTACTTCAATAGATACATAATTTAAACGAGCTACTTAACAAAAAATCTAATGATATCGTTTCAACCTCATCTAGCGTATTTTTTTCAATAACATAGTCATCTCAGTTATTAATTTCTGCGTTCACAGGCATTTTGGTGCTTTTGACTTTCGGACTGACCCTCAGAATCTACATGAAAAACAAAAGTCATAAAAAGTATTAAAGAATATAATCTTCTTCGTAAACATCAGCGATAGATATCATTAGAAACTGATGATCTATATGAATCAAATATTTGATTAATAAAGTATTTTGATTTCTTTTTCTAATAAAAGTAAGAATTAAAGGATCTAGATCCTTCATCTCTAAATAAAAAAAAACTAATATGTTTTTCATAGTCTGTGTACCCAATAGAAATATTCTAGATGTTATTATATTCTGATAATCGCTTCCAGTTTGGCTTCAATACTTTTTTATACAAAAATGTTTCTCAAGGGATATGAATCTTCATGTTCGTAGCATAGAGATTTCATCAGGAGTTTTTTCTTGCTATAACATGTTTCTGCAAATAAATAAAATCAGAAAGAAGGACATGACATACGGATAAACACTTTTTAGTAAAGAGAATAAATAAAAGGATGTATTAAAAATGAAATAATATATCATAGAATGGACTATAAATTTTATAAAAATATTTAACGATAATCATTTTTTTTTATCAAGAAAACTATATTTCTATTTTATCATCTTTATCAAATAGCTGTATTGCAAAATACAATTTTTTCTTGAGCATTTAAGATTATATCCTATATTTCAATTGATTTTTACCATTTACACTCCATGACACAGTGTTGTCAATCATATCTGCAATTATGGTCACGATACTTCCATCAGTCACTACTTCTCCACATAGCTTGTCAGGTACATCCGAACAAAGACGATCAAGCTGCTGCCAATTATCATAGACTTTCCCTGATTATGCTCTGTAGCCCATTCCATGATAATGATAATATGAGCTATAAGAATTTATCTATGATTAAGTTACGATTCCGTAAATTATTTGATTGTTTACTGACTTAAGTTGCTTTACTTTTAAAGATGTAATTTTTCCAGGCTAAATTACATGAGGCACAAAATAAATACAACGGCTCTTTTTAAATTTAAAAGATATCTATAATTTATAAGTATATTAAGCTAACACACATTTAAAATTTCTATGATTATGACTATTTGCTTTTAAATTTATAAAAAAATTATGGTTACTAGAATTATATTTTTCATATTTTTGACTATTGCGTAATTGTTTATTTTTTTATTAATTTTCTTTGTAATCTATACATTCATTTTATTATTGATTGCCTTTTTTTTAAACAATATTTAATAAATTATTTTAAACTTATACTTTGATATCTTTTTGAGCTAATTACTGCTATTTAGGAATATTGCTTTAATTAGATATATAAGGTTTTTATTTTTTTGTTTTTTATTAGACATCAATAAATTAGCTCATTTTATCCATTACTTGCTTTTTCTGCTATTTTATTCGATCAATCATGATTTGATTGAATTATTAATATTGCCAAATCGATACTTTCTAATCAAGTTTTTTATCGAAATCCTAACAAAGAATATGGATTTTTTTATTTGATTAAATTCTCAAATCATTCATATACTTTTCAAAAATTTAGCCTATATTTTTTCTTTTTTATTTCGTTTTCAGAGAGATAGTTTTTTATTTATCATTGATCATAATCGATATCTGAAAAATTCCATCTTAGCTAAATTTTACTTGATTAGAATTTGAAATAATGTATTTGTATAATCTTTGAGGAGTATCAAATATTGCTTCTAATGAAGGGTTTTAGTTCATTAAATCAGCATCGATGTAAAGCTCATATTATTTTTTCTACTATCTCTCAGAAAAGAATATTTCGATCTCTTCTTTATCGTTGAATTTTATCTTCAAGCTGAATTTTTAAAGGTCGATTATGGTGAAATCACTAATAATTAACAACAATTTACCTTGGATTGGTCGAATCACTCTTCATTAATTAATAAATATAAAACTTAAAGTAAATGAGTATAATATAAAATAATTAAGATAGCAAATATATATTATTGATTCATAAATACTCATTTCAATCTTTTTGATACTAATTTGATTTAGAATCATCTCTTGAATTTCTTAAATTAGATTTCTACTTTGTCCTCTTTATCTATCATCATAATGATAAAGTATACTCTTCCTTTAAGTATAGATGGTTTTATTTTATACTTTAATTGATTTTTTCCATTTACACGCCAAGTAACATAGTTTTTTATCCTATCAACTATAATAGTCATAGAATCTCCATCTTTTACCGTTTCTCCACGTTTTTATTAAAATAAGTTTTAATTCAAATGCCGTTAAAACTATAGATCAAAATCATACTCCACATGTCCAGTATCTGCATGATAGCCCATCATATTTATGTGACTACAAGGATATTAAGATCCTATGCATGACTAATTAGAAATACCATAAAGAATTCCTCCATCTAAGGATTTAATTTGTTTGATTTATAAATATGTAATCTTTTAAGGTTAAATTTATTCTGGAAAATAATATGCAAGTTGTTTGCCTTTTCTTTTAAGAGATATCTATATTTTTGATCCATTTATTACTGTCTTAAATCTATTATTGTTAGCTTCGTTTAGCTTTATATTAAAAAACAAGCTATTTTTCTATTAATTATACCTTACCTTATTTCCAAATTAAGAGTAATTATTCAAATCTTAAATCAATGACGATTTAAACAAGGGTTGAGGCACAATCTTTTCCTAAAATTTATCTTTAATCAATAAATAAAAAGGGATTGGATTGTCTATATATCAACAGAAGATCAAGCTATTGGATTCTAATTGGTCAAATATCGATTAAAATTGTTGCCAATTAACTGTTCTGTAAAAGAGTCTTCTAACTATTTTGCAAATTTTGACACTACGTGGTTTTCTCCATTGTACTTGTAGCAGTTTTGCCAAACTAACTTCATGTCAGACACGAATTAGCCAGCCTACCGGTAGCAGTTGTATTGCAATTTCTTACGGATCGTACCCAAGTCCATAGGCTTCTGTATTATATCGAAATAGTCAAGTATGTTGAATTTCTATGGATCGACCGGGCTCAAAAAGTAAAAAGCTCCTTTCAACTTTGAGCATTGATTAAGTATCTTCAAAGATATTTTAGCCCAATCTTACGGTCCACTATTATTCAAAAGTTCCTGAGGAATAGCGTCAGGATTGTTTAATACATTTTGTAACTAAGGGTGCTGACTAATCAACTGATTAACTTGTTCTTGAGTTAAATCTTGAGGCTATCCTTTTTAATTGCAAAATGTCAAGCGATACGTTTGTTTCCCGTCTTTAGCAACAACATCATCTTTTTTTCTTTTCGAAACACTTTCATCAATCTGAGGAGCATTGTTTTGAGACGCCATTTTTGTAGCTTATTTGATTCTTTTAAACTAGCTGTTCAAAAATTAGGCGACTTCATTAAATTTTGCACGTCTTGCGTATTCGATTGCCGTCTTGTTACTACTATCAAGATGTGTTATATCGGCCCCTTTTTATATGAGCAGCTTGCACATCTCAAGATGTCCTCGGCGAGCTGCATAATATATGGGAGTTTGGCTAACTAATTTATCGATTTGGTTCGTTCTTTCTAAATCATACGATCAGTTACATTTGGTGGCGTACTTATTCACTATTTATATCCGGTTTTAGCTGACAGCGTAGAAGATTGGAGTCTGGCCGTAGACATCAAGTTAATCCAAACTAAGTCCGTGACTCAGAAGGATTTCAGTACATATTTGTTTACCTGAATTTCATGATGATTACCCTATCTGCAGGCGTAAAAAAGGATAGTTTGTTAATTGTGATCTTTATATTTCACATTGGCGCCATATCTGATGAGCAGCTTAATCAGCTCAGCAGATGCCTAATCGGCTCCAGAGAGTGTTGCGAAGTACAAAGGCGGTTGCCTGAACTGTATTTACAGCTGATTGACTAATGTTGAAGGCACATTTCTCAACATTTCTTCAACATGCTCGGCTGACCTAGTTATTATGACTTTTACCCAGACTTTATGTGGTTGATAAGGGTAAGAAAGCTATTGTTGGATACTTAGCTATTTTCCATGGCGGGAGTCTGATATTTTTATTAATCTATTTAACAATAATATCTATAACTATATCATTTTCACATAAAAATGTTATTTTCATATAATTTGAGTAAAATTCTAATTAAACATGTGATTTATGCGATCATATAATCGCTCAATGACAATATCACTATCTATATATCGCTAAATATAGTATTCATATTAATAGCTTTAAAATATTTGATGAAGTAAAAATCAGAAAAATCATATAATTTGACATGAATCTGGTTATTTCGATATCTTGATGTTCTTGATGTGCTCATCGTGATGTCTGTGCTTGAGACAAAATAATTTATCACATTCGTTGCAGTAATAATGATTGACCGTATACAGTTTACACTTGCATTCACAACAATAATACTATACTTTTGGTTAGTCTTTTTTAATATGCTTTTTGATCGGCTGTTGGTTCAACTATATACAAAAATGGATATCTTTCTGCCAGTAGTGTTCGTCACAAAACTTTGATAATAAAAAAATGAACCTTAATGAGATCGATTGTACCTCTTTTTTGCATTTCTTGCAAGTATAAGGAATGTAGTCTCGTTTCTTGCAGATGCTACATATCTTTCCTATATTTTAATCGAGCATTCGATATTTTCTAATCAGATTATAAACAGATTTTAATATTTTCGACAAATAAACTATATTATTGATCAAGAAAGATTTCAGCCTTTCATCTGAGTATTTGATTTTAAATCTTATAACAAAGCTATTCCAAACATGCCTATAATCCACCATGAGAATTCATTGCGTCTCTTCTCTATAAAATAATACTATTCTATATCTGCTATTGGACTAATAAAATTTGATTCATTAGTCTTTTG
>Ga0194115_10008118_pt1 | contig 10241 bp, 9 predicted proteins | sample TA2MahsurfametaG_3_FD_148656 | JGI IMG/M metagenome (GOLD analysis project Ga0194115, IMG submission 148656) | Freshwater microbial communities from Lake Tanganyika, Tanzania - TA2015002 Mahale S4 surface | ecosystem: Environmental > Aquatic > Freshwater > Lake | place: Tanzania: Lake Tanganyika... | reverse complement strand
GGCGTTCATGGACTACTCCGAGACAGACCCGCCGCGCCATATGCGGGCGCTGCATCCTCGCTTCACGAGCAAGGGCATCAGCGGCACGCAGCTGTCGGGCGGCGTCATCTCTGGCTACGAGCGCAACACGCAACTGACGGGGCTCAACTGGGTCACAGAAGCCGAGGACATGCTGAGGACTGACCCCGTGGTCAGGCGCTCTTGGCACATGCTGCGGCAGACGCTCCTCTCTGCGACTTGGCGCTTCGAGAGCGCCGACGACGCGGACCCCGTCGCGATCGAACTCGCGCGCTTTGCCAACGAGAGCTTTGGGCTCGACGGCTACGCCGGGCAGATGTCGATCTCGTGGGAGGAGCAGCTGGGCTATCTGCTCGAGTTCGTCCCGATCGGCTACCGATACGCCGAGGAGCTGTACCGCGTCGGACCTGACGAGAACGGCAAGATCAAGGTGTGGCTCGACCACTACGCCGACCGCGAGCCGTCAGCGCACATGAAGTGGCTGAGCCGCGACAACCAGAGCCTCGACGGTGTACTGCAAAACATGGTCGGCATCGGGAAGGTCCCCGAGCCGATCCCCGCCAACAAGCTCCTGCTGTTGACCCTCAACCGCACCGGTTCAAACTTTGAGGGCGCAGGCATGTTGCGCCCTGTCTGGTGGTGGTGGAGGACGAAGCAGAGGGTCGCGAATCTGATGTGCGTGGGCGTTGATCGTTGGGCGATCCCCGCGCCCAAGGTGAAGGTCGACCGCTCGAAGGCAGAGATGGCAGGTCTGACCGATGCCGACATCAACAGCATGGTCGACGAGGCAGAGGTTCAGGCTCAAGCTTTCTTGAGTTCTGAGCAGTCATACCTCATCGAGAACGATGTGGTCACATTCGACAACTACGCCGCCGCGCCCAACCTCTACGCTCAAGGCCCTCTCGACATCATTCGAGAGTGCGACAACCAGATCAGCCAAGCCTTCTTGGCGCAGTTCGCCAACCTCGGCATCAGCGACACGGGCTCGAGGTCTGTCGGCGAGGTCCATCTCAGCGTGTTCCGCCGCGCCGCGATCAACCTCTGCGATCTGGTCGCGTCAGCTGTCAACGGTGTCGACCGCCGAGGCGGCGGCACTGTAGGTCGCTTGGTGCGGTGGAACTACGGCGCAGTGGACCCTTCCAAGCTGCCGAGGCTGACACACAGCGGGCTCGATACTGACGACCTCGCAGATGCTCTAGGCATGCTCCCCGCGCTCGTGCAGGCGGGTCTACTGACGCCCGATGACGACCTTGAGCGCGCCATCCGTGAGCGTCTCGGAGCGGGAGATCTGCCCGAGGCGGCGAGCCGCACAGCTCAAGAGCGCACCACGCCGGCGGCGCTGTCGCCTGTCGCCTCGCTCGCCGAGCAGCTGATCAGGAGGCGTCATGGTTCGCAAGGCTAAGCAAACTACCTTGAAGGTGGCCCACACCTTCGCCGTCCCCGACAAGTACGCCCACATCGACTTCTCGCCCCCGAAGGGCGTAGTCGAGGCGGCGGCGCGCGCCCTGCGTCGTCGGGCCGACAAGGTCCCGTCACAGCGAGGCATGACGCCGGTCGGGCTCGCTCGTGCTCGTGATCTTGCCAACGGTCGCAACATGAGCCCCGCGACCGTGCGGCGCATGCTCGCCTACTTCACCCGCCACGAGGTCGACAAGCAGGGATCGACTTGGGACGACTACGGACCCGGGCGTCAAGCGTGGGACGGATGGGGAGGTGATGCAGGCTACTCGTGGGCTCGCAAGGTGGTCGGGCAGATGAACGCGGCAGACGATCAGACCAAGACCCTGCGCGCCTACGGCGAGGCGACACAGATGGCACCGATGACCCCTGCGGGCGATGTGACTGGTGGGCTGACCGTTGGTCGCCCATTCAAGACGCTCGCTCTCGGGAGCGTCTCGGCGCGCCTCTCTGGTGAGACGATCGGCGAGGTCGACCGCGCCCTCCTCGAAGAGATGGTGCGGGTCTACCGCGAGCGCCGCGAAGATGACCCGGTCATCATCGACTGGCAGCACGCTTCCTCTCCGTTCAACCCCGGTCCTCCCGCCGCGCCAGATGTCGGTGGGGCGCTCGGTCTGATCGTTGATCTCGAACTCCGCGAGGACGGGCTGTACGCCACGCCCGCCTACAACGAGCGAGGGGTCAAGGTTGTGCAGGAGGCGGGAGGCGTCCTCTGGTCATCGCCCGAGTATGTCACCGGCGACATCTTCAGCCGCGACGGCGGCGCCAAGGTGGGAAGCGCGCAGCTCCTCGCCATCACTCTCACACCCCGTCCCGCTCAGTCGAACTCGAAGATTGATCGGGTCACTCTCAAGGAGAATCTCATGGACGACATGTCCCCCGAGGAGCTCAAGGCCGCGCTCGCCGCCAAGGACGCGATGGTCAAAGAGCTTGAGCAGAAGATCGCCGACATGCAGGCGGATGCCGAGGCGAGCCTCGCCGCCGAGAAGCCCGAGGGCGAGATGCCCAAGAGCGAGGAGGAGAAGCCTGCTGTGATCGTTGTCGATGGCGAGAAGCCCGACGACGAGAGCAAGAAGATGGGCGACTACAAGAAGATGGGCGAGAGCCTCCTCGGCGAGATCAACACCCTGCGCGCCGCCAACAAGCAGCTCTCCGAGAAGCTGGCGAAGCTCGAGGGCGAGAAGAACGCCGCCGAGCGTCGTGAGGCGGTCGCCGCGCTTCTGCGCGAGGGCAAGGTCGCCCCCGCCGAGCAGGCTGCGGTCGAGGCGGCGTGGGACGCCCGCACGGCTCAGCCGATCTTCTGGAAGATGTTCAGCGAGCGCCCCGCCAACAGCGCGGTCCCTCTCACGCAGGTCGGGCACGGCGCGAGCGGGCAGGAGCTGACCCACGCCAACCTCGCCGAGCAGGTCAAGGCGCTCGCCACCGAGAAGCGCATCAGCTTCAGCGAGGCGCTCAACCTGTTCCGCACCTCCAACCCTGATCAGTACCTCGCCGTCTACGGCGCCAAGTAAGGAGAGCCCCCATGGACCTTCAGTGCATCGTCAAGTCGTTCGTCTGCGCCTCGGCTGTGACCGAGTTCGCCATCGTCGCGATCAACGCCAACGGCAAGGTCGCCATCGCCACCGACGCCACCTCTCCCGCCGTGGTCGGTGTGGCGCAGCGCGCCGCCGCCGCCGGTGACAGCGTTGAGGTCGTGGTCTTCGGTGTGACGCGCGTGATCGCGGGCGGCTCGCTGACCTTCTCGACCACGCCGACCCTCGCTGTCACGACCGGCGGCAAGGTCAAGAGCGGGCTCACCGCTGGCGATTACGCCGTGGCGCGCGTCCTGCCCAACATCAACCAGACGAGCGCCGCCGCCAACGAGCAGCTGCTCGCCCTCTTCCTCGGTCCTCTGACCGTCAACGCCTAAGCACGAGCGAGGTGAACCGACATGGCTTCTTCCTACAGCAATCTCCACCCCGTAGATCAGATTCTCAGCTCGCTCGTCGTCGAGGCGGTGCCCTCTGACAGCCAGCTCATCGCCGACAAGCTCTTCGAGAACATCAAGGTTCCCGAGCGCTCTGGCACCCTCCTCCTTGAGCAGACCCGCAACTTCATGGGCGCGGGCGCGGGCCTCGACCTCGAGCGCGCGCCGGGCGCTGACCGCGCGTCCATCGGCGGCTTCGACCGCTCCTCGATGACCTTCAAGGCGCTGATCTACAGCGCCAAGGACAGCATCGCGATGGAGGACATCATCGACTCGCAGTACCCCGGCAGCGAGGAGCAGCGCACCGCCAAGAAGGTCGCCCGCGTCATGAAGCTCGCCAAGGAGAAGCGCGCCGCCGACCTGCTGTTCAGCGCGTCCAACTTCACCGGCTACACCGCGACCTCGACCTCTGCCTTCGGTGCCAAGTTCAACGCCGCCGGCGCCGAGCCGCTGAGCTACCTGCACCAGCTCAAGGACACCGTGTTTGCCAACGCTCACGGTATCGCTCCCGACACGCTCGTCATGGGTCGCGATGTGTTCCGCGCTCTCGCCCGCAACCCCGAGGTGCGCGGCTATGTGGGCACCTCCTCGCAGGGTATCGCCTCTGGCAACCTGATCCTGAGCGACGCCGCCGTCAAGCAGGTGCTGAGCGATGTGCTCGGCGTGCCCAACATCCATGTCGGCGAGGCGCGTATCGACAACGCCGTCCCCGGTGCGTCCTCCTCCGAGGGCTACATCTGGACCGGCGACTCCATCTTCTTCGGCATCCTCCACGGCTCCGACGCGGTGGTGCAGAAGGGCGGCGCGGTCAAGGCCATGCCGGTCGCGGCGCTCAACTTCGCCTTCGGTGACATGATCGCGGGGCAGTATGACGACCTCGGTCGTATCCGCCGCTATGTGTGGGCTGAGGAGGTCCACAACTTCAAGATCATCGACGCCTCGCTCGGCTACCTGCTGACCGACTGCCTGTAAGATGCGCTGTGAGTGCGGTCGTTCCGTTCAACTGCTCGCAGAGGGCGACAGCGCCGACAAGGTGGCCGTCGCTGATCTGACCGCTCAGGCGAAAGAGCAGGAGGGCGGGCGACGCGCGCTCACCTTGGCGAAGGTGAAGGAGCTGCGCGCCGAGATCGAGGCAAGGGACGCGATGACGCGCGCGTTGGGACAAAGCAGGAAGAGCCTCCTCGACACGCTAGAGGCGGCTCTTTCAATGACCTCGCCCGAGGCGCTCTTGGCGATGCCGAGAGACGCGCTGGCGGACTTCGTTCTACAAGCTGGCTTCGGGCTGACCCTCGACGACTTCCTCGTGCAGTCTGATCGGGTCGCCGCCGCCGCGCTCGAGGCCGTGCAGGTGTTGGAACCCAACGCCACCACGGCGACCGTTCAAGGGCAGCTCGATGCGTTCCGCGTCGCAGCTGTCGACAATGTCTTTCAAGATGTGATCATCCCCGACACGACATCAGCAGTTCGGGCGGCGCTTCAAGGCATGACCTTGGGCGTCCCCCTGCGGGCCTCGATGGGGCGTCTCTCTGCTCAGCTGGAGCGCTCAGAGGGGCGGCAGATCACCGAGCTCAAGACGCAGATCGCCTCCTATGGGCGGCAGGTCACTGCCAAGGTCGGCGAGGCGGCGGGGCTCGACCTGTACCTCTACACCGGCCCCCGAGACGGCATCACTCGCCAGTTCTGTAAGCCGCTGATCAACAAGGTGGTCGACGAGGCGCAGATGGCGAAGCTCAACAACGGGCAGGGCTTGCCTGTTAAGCTGTCGGGGGGCGGCTACAACTGCCGCCATTCGTGGAGCCCTGTGTCGCAGGGCTTCGTTGACGCGGCGAACCTCACGAGGGCGACCGCCGCCGACATCGCCAAAGCCAACGCAGGAGCATGAACATGAGGAAGGCTGTCACCGGGGAGACGCATCGCTTGGAATGGCAGGCGCCGGGTCCTCTCACAGCGCCCCCGATCGCGACATGGAGGGAGGAGGGGCAGAGCACCCTAATCAATCTGACGCAGACGCGCGCGGCGGTCTCGGTGTCGGCTATCGCCGCCGACCGCAGGACGCTCACGGTCACCAACCAAGCGACTGGTCTGCAAGCAGATCAGGCGCGAGCGTTCCTCGTGACGGCAGGCGACAGCATTTACCCCGTCACGCTCACGAGGCTCGTCGGCACGACTGCGATCCTCGCCGAGCCCCTCCCCCGCGAGATCGACCTCGGTGCGTCTGCGCTCCTCGAGTTCGCGCTGTGGTATGGCACCGTCCCCTCGTGGATCACCGACAGCTCTGCGACCTACCCGCTGGAGATCAGCTACTCCATCGACCGGGGGCAGGGCGCAGAGGTCTTGGTGCAGCGCGATCTCTTCAAGGTCACGCCTCGCCCATTCGCGACGGGGCTCGACCACGAGGCTCTGGTCGGCATGATGCCGCAGCTCGCCGACATGGTGCCCCGCCGCCAGAGCGACTTCTCGTCTCAGATCGCAGCTGCTCTCGACGAGGTGGTCCTCGCCCTGCGTGACCATCTCAAGGACCAAGACTTGACCGAGGACGAGGTCTTCAACGGCGGGGCGTTCATGAACGCTCACGCCTATGCGACAGCCGTTCGCATCTACGAGGCCGCGCTACAGCTCGACACCGCCGACCGACTGCGAGTGCGCTATGAGGAGCTGCTGAAGCTCGCCCTGCGTCTCGTGGCCATCGACAAGGACGGGGACGGCGTCGTTGACGACGGCGACCTCGACAACGCACAGATCGGCGGATCGGCGCGCGACCTGCGCGCGTCTTGGAGTACCTACACCAAGAGCGCCAACGACACATTCTTTAGCCCCGCGCGCGGCATGCGTCACTAGGGGCTGATCATGCCGATGCGAGCCACGATCAACCTCAACCTGCCGGCGGCGCTCTGGACGGCTCAGCAGTCTGCGGCGCTCGCCTCGAATGTGGTCGCCTCGATCAAGATGCGGACGAGCGAGGGGCTCGACACCAACGACAAGCCGTTTAAGAACTACAGCAAGCGCCCCATCTACATTCCGTTTAAGGGCGCGAGGCTCAAGCCCAAGGGCGGTCGCGTCTCGAGGACGGGGCGGTCGATGTACTTCGCCGGCGGATACCACGAGTACAAGCAGAAGAGCCGCAAGCACGGGGCAGGGTCGAGCGCGCTCGTTGACCTCGTGGCGAGCGGCATCCTTATGAACAACTTGGTCGTGCTCCACGCAGACGCGCGCCGCTTCGTCATCGGTCTCACGCCCGAGGTCAGATACTACGGCTACGGGGTCAACCAGACGCGCCCCTACTTGGGGCTCTCGGCGAGGCAGGTGGACATCGTCGTCAGAGCGGTGGAAAATGACCTGCGCGCCAACTTTGCGCGAGGAGGCAGGACATGACACAGGGCATCTTCGCGGCGTGCGCCAAGCTCGAAAGAATGATCGAGGCGGTCACGCCCAAGACCGACCTGCATCACGGCTTCACAGCGATCAACGCTCGCACCGGCGGTCGGGTCGCCCCCCTCGAAGCACGACAGCACACCAACCGCTCCTTCGAGCTGCGCCTCGACGGCTTCTCGACTGACGACGGGGCGGCGGGGCTCTCTGGCAGACGCCGCGTTCCCATGCTCCTGCGGGTCAAGTACGAGATACCAGCCGAGGAGCACTACCGCGAGCGGCTGATCAACGAGGACGCGGCGCTGCTGCTGCTCGCGCTCAAGGGCCCCGACTACACGCTCTCGACCAGTGGCATCATCTCGGTCATCCCCGGTGCGCCGAGCGCCGAGCCCATCACCGACCCGACGACCGAGGCCATCTCCATCATCCTGTCCTTCCCCTTCGATCTTCTTTACTTGGAGGCTTGAACATGGGCGTCACTCACCGCTCTCTCAGCGTTGCCGTTGAAAGTGCTTTCGGCTCGCTCTCATCTTCGACCGGTCTGCCCGATGCGTCGGGGCTGTCGTTCGTCTCGCTCCCCTGCGAGCGTGACCCGATCCTGCTCTATGGCGACGCGGTGGTCAGCGAGCGCAACGACGCGCGTGACGGCTCCTTCGGCATCGCCCCCGAGCCCGACACCGTCTGGTCTGGTGGCTCTCGCGTGCGTCGTCGCACCGGGCAGGTGCAGCTCCGCATCGACCTGACGACCATCGGGAGCGCCGCCGACACCTATGGCGCCAACTACCTCGGCTACCTCCTCGGCGCTGGCTTCCTCTCGAATGTCAGCACCATGAAGAGCGACACGCTGACGAGCGTCACCGATGTCAACACGCTCGTCACCGCCGCCGCCGCCAACTACTCGATCGGGGGCATGATCGGCTCCTCGGTGAATGGTCGAGCCGAGTACAGCGCAGTCACCGACAACGACGCGAGCGGCGATGTGACCGTCAGCCCCGCCTTCAGCTCTGGCTTCTCGGGGACGCCGCTTGTTCGTGGTATGCAGACTTGGTTTCCGGGCTCGAGGACGCTGACCGGCGACCGCAACTATTCGCTGTGCTTCCGCGTCGACGGCGTGGGCTTCCGCTCGTTCGCCTACGGCTGCGTCTTGGAGAGCATCGCCCTGACGCTCGACAACGGGCGCGTCATGGCAGAGATGACCTACCAGAGCGCCCTCATTCAAGACGACCACGGCAACGCGGTTGGGCCCATCGAGCCGACCTACAACAGCGGGGCGCCCGCCTTCTTCCGTGGCTCGTATGTCGTGGTCAGCGCGGCAGAGCCTCAGAAGAGCGGTACTGCGACCACCGGCGACAAGCTCGGGCGCATCGCCCTCGATGTCGAGGACTTCAGCCTCACCATCACCAACACGCTGACCCCTGTCGGGCACTCCAACAGCCTCCTCGCCATGAAGGACATGGAGATCAGCGATGTCGCCGTCGAGCTGTCGCTGACGGTCAGCGATCCCAACACCACCATCAACAGCGACTTCTTCAATCGCACCTGCCGTCAGGTGTTGATCGGGTGCGGTCCTGTCGGTGATGGGCTCGGCGCGGCGTTCATGCTTCCCGCCGCCTACCTCACCGCCGATCCGTCGAAGTACGATGTCAGCGGCAACGACATCACGCGGCAGACGCTCACCTATGCGGCGGGGCGCTTCGCTGGCGATGTGAGCAACAGCGCCGCTGGCAACTCCCCCGTCCGCATCGCCCTCGGAGTCTGATATGGCGTTCTCCTTCGTGCCCTCCTCGACGATGATCCTTGATGTCGTCGTGACCTGCGACCCCGCCGTGACCGCTTCAGCCGAGCAGGCCGCCGCCTACCTCGACAGCGGTGACGCGGCAAAGCTGAGCGGCCACGAGGGCGCAACGGTGTTCACGCTCAAGGCGCTATCGCCGCAGGAGCGCGAGGAGGCTGAGGTGCGTGCAGGCGCTTACACGCGCTCGGAGCTCGGGCGCCTGCTGTGGGTCGAGGCTCCCGAGGAACTGAGGGCGCGTGCTGCGTGGCATCACGCACTACACGAGGACGAGCGCGCGGCGCTCGCCTCGTATCAGGCATACATCAACCGCGTCTTCATCGAGATGGTCAAGGCGGCGCTGATCATGATCGACGAGCGCCCGATCCCCAAGCATGGCCCCAACCCCCTAGACGACATCCGCCCCGAGGCGCATCGCGTGCAGGTGATCGCAGAGCTGACGCGGCATGTCCAGCGCATGTCGCTCTTGGGGCAGTCGGGAAAATAGCACTCGCCGCCGCTGTCTGGTTGGCGAACGGCGGCGGCAGGGCTTGGTCATGTGATCAATGCAAGGCGCGTCCGCAGCTCCGTCGTCAGCGAGGCAACTGCGGCGGCCCCTTCCTCGAAGGTCTACCGCAGTCGCAGGTTGACGAGGAGGGGCGCTTCGTCCCGGGCTATCGTGTCGCCCCCGACAGCGGCGCGTCGTTCAGCGACCACAAGGTGAGATCGTGTCCCGTGGCAGGAGCGAACCGCCTCGCGTCTCTGGTGCATGCTTACGCTCGACACCGAGCAGGGCTGACATCTCTGTCGGAGATGTTCCCAACGCCCTCGTGTGCGTTGGTTGAAGCGTTCGATGTGCTACACTCGGCAACCGAAGAGATGATCGCTCGACAGAGAGAGCAGGCGCTCAAGGAGACCTCACATGGCTGAGAACCAAGTACAGATCGAAGTCGAGCTGGTTGGACAGAAGGAGGTGGGCGCGGGGCTCGACAAGATCACCAAGGGCGCCGAGGGGCTTGGCGAGACCTTCAAGGGGGTCGGCGGCATTGTCGGCAAGACCAACCAGCAGCTCGGCGAAGGGCTGTCGAGCGTCAGCGACGCCCTCGGGGAGACGATGGGCGCGGTCGGTGGCGTCAAAGATGCGTTCCTGTCGATGGGGCAGGGCGGGGCCATGAGCTTTGCGGGGCTGCTCGGTCCCTTGGCGCTCGTGGCGACGGCAATCGGGGCTGTCTACGAGGCGTACTTGCAGCTCTCTGGTGAGGCGCAGAAGGCAGAGCAGGAAGCCGAGGCGATGGCCGCCGCCGCCAGCGACCTTCAGGGCAAGCTGGAAGCCTTAGCAGAGGGCGGCGTGGTCCTCACCGCCGACGCGCTCAAGACATTCACGCGCGCCACCATTGACGCGCAGGTCGCCAAAGAGAAACTGATCTTCGCCTACGAGAAGCTGACGAGGGCGTATCAGAACGAGCAGAAGGCGCAGGCAGAGAGCCAGCGACTTCAAGAGCGCTTGAACGAACTGATGAAGGACAGCGCCGCAGCCGGCGGTGAGCTTGTCGCGGTCGGTGGTGAACTCGCGCGCGCTCGTCAGCGTGAGGCCGCAGCTACTGACAAGCTGAATGGCCGCCTTGAGCAGCTCCAGAAACAGCAGGAGCAGGTGTCAAT
>Ga0194115_10008115_pt1 | contig 10246 bp, 18 predicted proteins | sample TA2MahsurfametaG_3_FD_148656 | JGI IMG/M metagenome (GOLD analysis project Ga0194115, IMG submission 148656) | Freshwater microbial communities from Lake Tanganyika, Tanzania - TA2015002 Mahale S4 surface | ecosystem: Environmental > Aquatic > Freshwater > Lake | place: Tanzania: Lake... | reverse complement strand
GGTAATCAACAACTTCGTAGTCTAAAGGATATGGATCAAGTCCGCGCGTCTTGGCAAGTTTAATGATTCTTTCATCCCATTCTTCAAGGTCGGAAAGTTTATAATCCATGCTCTTCCTCGCTTTCTTGTTTTTGAGCCGCTTTTTCGAGCCTTCTCTTTTCCCAGCTCGCCTTTATGGCTTCACATCTTTTTTTTCTTGTTTCAGGATCGTTCCAAGATTCCCGGATTGATTTGCTTCTCTTTTGTTTCACTTCAGGTCGATTTTGACTTTCTTTGTTTAGCTTCGAAACCCTGTCACAAAATTCTTGAGTTCTCTTCTGTCCCTTAATTTTTTCACTTAAGAGCTTTCTCGTCTCTTCGCTGTGAGTGAACCCGTTTTCTTTTCTTGTCTTTGCCGCTTTCATGCGCGTTTCGGGATTGTTCTGGATCATTTTTTGTTTTTCGCTCATCTTCTTGCGGGTCTCTTCGCCATAAGATTCGGGATTGTGCTTGAAACCTTTGTGAGATTCGCTCATTTTAATTCGCGACTCGAGTGTGTGCTTCATGCCGATTTTTTTGGCGCGCATTTTCTCTATTGCATCTTGAGATTTTTTAATCCCGAGCTTTGCTTGTCTTTGTTTTTCCCTAACTTCTGGTCTTGTCTGGGCTTTCTTTGCCGATTCGCTAAGTTTCTTTCGAGTCGTGGCGTTTGCGACGCATACAGATCCACCAGAATTACAGTTGTATCCGAATTCTTTTTCATTTGTTCTGAACTTTTTGATCCAAAACGTCTCTCTGCTATTTGACGTGTTTATGTTCATGATGTGTTCTTCTAGAACTTCATGCGTCCATGCATCTGGGCCGTGTTTTCTTATTGAGCTATGAAATGGTGAATTTGAATTTTTCTTGAAAGCAGAACTTAAATGGCTCTGCCATCTCTGCTCTATCGTGAAGATTGTTTGTCCGATGTATGATTTTCCCGTATGGACGTTTGTGTGTTTGTAAATTAGCCATCTTTTGTTGGAGACGTTACAGATTCGTTCGTCCCATACCTTCAGGTCTTCTAATTTGTAATCCATTAGCCATTCTCCGTTGGATTGCCGCCCATCAAGTTCATAAATGCAGGCCAAACTTCGTCGCGTTTGTTTATTCTAACTTCTTTTAACCTGTTTCCTTGCAAAGGTTTCAACAATTGAAACAATTTACCCGGGTCTGACATCCAACTAACATCAGGTTCAATTTCGCAATAACCATATAATTGACAGATCGAAGATAACTTTCTTGCTTCTTTCATGAATTTTTCATTGTCTTCTTGGAAATTATCGCCATCGGAACATTGAAAAAAGTAAATGTTCCAGGACGATGGATGATATCTTTTTTGAATAATGTCGTCGGCCAAGACGAGGGCACTCGACGCCTTGGTACCACCAGTCGAGGCCTTTTCGAAGAAGTCTTTCTCGGTAACTTCTTGCGCTTCCGTGTCGTGAGAAATAAACACGATGTCGATTGTTTCGTATTTGAGACGAAGAAACTGGTAGAGTAGAAAGAAGAACGACCTTGCGAGGAACTTCTTTTCTTGGCTCATCGAACCGCTGACATCCATCACGAAGAAGATGACGGCGTTGGTGCAGGGTTTCTTAGCGATCTTGTAGTGCCTGTACTTCAGGTCGTCTTCATGGAACGAGAACGTTTCTCCTTCTTCGGCTTTTTCAGGATCGAATCCCGCGGCTTTCATTCTTTTGATTCGCGCGATCGCCGATTTTTTCCTGTCGAGACGAGGCATGATGCCCTGCGTTCGATAGCCTTTACGCTTCAGTTTTTCGGTGTCGATGTTACTGAGTTGTCGACGTTGAAGTTCTGGCAACTTTAGTTCTGCGAAGAGATATTCTGCCAACTCTTCGTGTGTAATTTCAACTTCGTAATACTCTTCGCCTTTGTCGCCACCGGCTTTGTTCGGTTGTCCACCTTGTCCATCCGGAGGTGGGTCTCCAATTTTTTGGCCTCTTTTTACATCGCGTCCGGGCGCAGAACCGACTTGTTTTCCATTGTTACCATAGACGAATCGATATTCCTTAATGCCTCTAACAGGAATTCGATATTTCTGTTTGCCGTCTTGACCAATGATACTTTCGTCGGCAACAATGTGGTGAATGCCTTCGCGAATTGCTTTTTCGATCTTTTGCTTGTGTCGGCGGCGATCGGACGCAGTTCTGTCCGCCACGGTTTTGTGTTCGCGAAAAATACTCATGTCTTGATTATAGGTAATGGCGAAGGTTTATAAATTTCTTTTAATAGAGATGTTTGCATACTTTATCACGTGCAGACGTGCAATATTATCCCTCGAAAAAGTATACTGTGCAGAGGAGTTAAACAGTTGCCAGAAGGTCCCGAGCTCAGACACTCACGAGACGTACTTCGAAGTATTCTCGTGGGAAAATTCATCAATCGATTGCACGTTTCGCAGCGCGGCCGATACGCGGCGAAGGTTCCGGATGGTTTTGATGAGGTCGTCAAAGACTTGCCTCTGAAGATAAATTCGATCGACGTCAAAGGCAAGTTCATGTGGTGGACGCTGCAAGGCGCGACAAATCCTTGGTACCTCTGGTCCACCTACGGGATGTCGGGCCAGTGGTCTCAAACGTCTTCCAGCAACGTATGTTTCGTTGTCGAATTCAACGATTCAGGACAGTTAGTAGACAAGAGCCAACAAAAGCTGTTCTTCAATGACCAACGACACTTCGGTACCATCAAGTTCGTCTACAGTCTTAAGGTTCACCAGAAGAAGTTGACCTCCCTCGGTCCCGACGTCCTTGAGGATCCTCCGTTGGATCCAGAATTATTCGCAAAAAGGATCCTGTTAAAACCTAATCGAACAATATCTGAGGCCTTCATGGATCAATCTTGCGTCTCTGGCGTTGGTAACTATTTACGTGCAGAAATACTTTACGATTGTAAAATGAATCCTTGGCGGAACGTGTCAGAGATCACGAGTGAAGAATACGTAAGGTTGTGTAAGGCAACCGTGAAGATCTCCAAAGATTCCTACAAATCCCAGGGAGCGTCTATCAAAACGTATCGAAATGTAGACGGTTCTCAGGGAGCCGCCCAATTCAATTTCAAGGCATACGGTTGCGAGACGTGCCCATCAGGTCATGCGATCACTCGTAAACAAGATGGAAGCGGGCGGACAATGCACTGGTGCGCCTTGTGTCAAAAGTAAGTTATATAAAACCCGAGTCCCTATATTTATGAGTGTGATCATATACTCATGCTTTGAAACATGTTGAAATTAAATAGTGACAGACGGTTCTGACCACAAAGTTGTAAGAGAAGAAACGAAGGACGGTCGAACATCGTGGTGGTGTTCTTCTTGTCAACGATAATGCAAATTTGAACCGAGGAAATGGTAGGATAACCCATGTCAATTGGTGTCTGTTGTCACTGGCTTGAAGAAAAGACTAAACCTCGATCGGGCAAGACCGAACTTGTCAACATCTTCGACGAACGAACTCTACAGCTTGGTAGGTATCGTCAGGGAAAATACTCTCCGGAATTGATCAAGAATACGTACGTCCACAACGTCAAACGTCTAGCTGAGATGTTACCTTTCATGCACAAGCAAGGTGTCCAATTATTTCGTATTTCATCGGCGATGTTTCCGCTAGCGGACCAGGTAGACAAAACGTTGTGGAATAATCCTGATGTCGAGAAATATCTAAGTATCGCTGGCGATTATATCAAGAAGAATGGAATTAGAGTCACGACTCATCCTGGTCAATTCTGCGTCTTGTCTTCGGATTCCGAGGAAGTGGTCGCAAAGGCGTTCGTGGAATTGGGTATTCATGGTTGGATGTTCGACATGATGGGGCTCGATCACTCGCCTTTCTATGCTATCAACATTCATGGTGGCAAGTCGGATCGATCGTCTCGACTCATTGAGCAAATCAAATCATTGCCAGACAACACGCGCAAACGACTCACTCTCGAGAACGACGAATCGGCCTACAGCGTCATCGACCTTCTACAAGTCTATCAAGAAACGGGAGTTCCTGTCGTCTTCGACTCGCACCATCACATCTTCAACGAAGATGGCTTGTCGATGGAAGATGCCTTCCTCGCCACGGGCGAGACGTGGCCGAAGGGTATCAAACCATTACAACACCTCAGTAATACCGAACCGTCGCTAGTTAACGGTAATTTTATGGATCGTCGCAAGCATAGTGATATGATTCACTATATTCCCGATGTGCAGTTAAAATCGCTGCGAGAGGATTCTATCGATGTTGAGATTGAAGCAAAAATGAAGAACATCGCGACAGTTCAAATGAAAAAACAGTTTTCAATTTCTCAATAAGGCTTTAATATCATGTTACTTATTAATGGTTACTTATGAATGGAGCGATGTCGACCAATATTCCAAGAACTGTGTCAGTAAAAATGGGCGAATGTACTGAATTCCAGTTACACAAATCGCAACAGACTATTTTTCACGGAATATTGAGGAAAGTATTAGACTATTCCGAGTATAGATTAATTAGGTACATAAATTTAGTCAAAGATCCACAACAAAAGTTGGTATTAGTCGCATTGCTCCAAGACTATATCGATGGTAACGTAGCATTGGCGTGGAAACGAGGTCAACCTATCTGGATTAAGGTGACAAAGGCTTAAACAATAAACGCTTGATGAACTATAATTTGCGCATGTTGAACGAAAGCCAAGACAAAACGCAATTAACTCGCGTTGTTTTTTCTGAAGACGCTCGTAAAGAATTATTCGTTGGTCTGAACATTACTGCAGAAGCAGTAATGTGTACGCTCGGTCCAAAAGGAAAAACCGTACTAATTCAGAAATCAGATGGCGTTCCGATCATTACTAAAGATGGCGTTACTGTAAGCAAGTCCATAAATCTCAAAGATCCGTTAAGAAGGATGGGATCAGAATTAATTCGTGAAGCAGCCAGCAGAACCAACGAAATTGCAGGCGATGGCACTACGACCGCTACGGTTTTGACGCATGCTATGGTAAAATCTGGCTTAAGATTATTAGAGGCAGGTTATCCAGCACAAGATCTTTGTGCTGGCATCGATTTGGGAATAAAAAAGGTTTTAAAACATCTTACTAATTCCGCGAAGCAATTAACGTCTGTCGAAGAAATCGCACAGGTAGGTACGATTAGCGCAAATGGTGATCGTAATATTGGCGACTTAATAGCACAAGCAATGGAAAAGGTAGGAAGAGATGGCATTATCGCCGTCGAAGATGCTAAAGGTATGGATACGACTCTGGAAGTCGTCGAAGGCATGCAATTCGAAAGAGGCTACCTATCACCGTATTTTGTAACTAATTCTGAAAAGATGAACGTCGTGTTTCAAGATGCGAAGATTTTATTAACTGACAAAAAGATCAGCACGCTGAAAGAATTAATTCCTATTCTTGAAAAAACGATGCATAATAGAACGCCTTTGTTGATTATCGCCGATGACGTCGAAGGTGAGGCGCTACAAGGACTTGTTTTAAATAAACTTAATGCTAATTTGCAAGTAGTAGCGATCAAGACGCCAGGCTTTGGTAAACACAGAGATGAGTTATTATCAGATATTTCAACGTTGACCGGAGCGAAACTAGTTTCTAGTTCTACAGGTCTAAGTTTAGAATCGATGACTTTACAAGATCTTGGCAATCTTAAAAAAGTCGTCATCGACGCGAAGGCTTCGACTTTAGTTGCTAATGGACAAACAAAATCTGCTATCGACGATCGCGTTGCTGAACTAAGGTTTCAACTTCGAGATTTATCGTTAACGACCGAAGATGTTTCTAAATTAAAGATTAGAATAGCTAAGCTGTCTTCGGGCGTCGCTGTCATTAAAGTCGGCGGTGCGACAGAACTAGAAATGATTGAAAGAAAATATCGCATTGAAGATGCACTTAACGCGACGAGAGCCGCGGCAGACGAAGGCATAGTTCCTGGCGGCGGTATGGCATTGTTCGCGGCGCTACCGTCTCTTAAATGCGAGGAGAAATTAACAGAGTCTGTTAAGGCAGGCGTAAGTATAGTTGCTGACGCATGTCTAGCTCCGATTAGACGTATCGTTCATAACGCGGGTGGGAATGGTGACGTAATTATCAACGAATTGAATCGACGAGATCTACAGGTCGGATATAACGCGGCAAAAAACTCTTACGAAAATCTAATAGACGTTGGTGTTATTGATCCAGTAAAAGTTACTAGAACTGCCTTAAAAAATGCAGCGTCGGTGGCTGCGACATTCTTAAATTTAGACGCAGCGATTGTGGAGGAAGTTTCAAATGGAAACTGATTCTGACGAGTTAAACTTATTCGAACTCGATTGGACTAACATCCCAGAAAAAACGAAAGAAGAAATATTAAAAGAGCATATTCAATGCGTTTCTTTGTCAAGACGAGCTGTAAGCGCGACGGGATCCTATGTTGCAAATATGCGCACACTTTTCATGATGTTAATAGTATCTCTTTTAATGGTGGTAAATGGTGCAGAAAATCGGGCCGTCGTGTTAACAATCGTTAGCTTGCAATTTATCAAAACTTTGTTTTCAAGATTATTTGAAGCTAACTTGACGCTTGCACTTAATATAGCTAAGAAAGATTTTATTCAGTTCCTTAAAAGGAAGTCGATTTTTTGATGGTATTTATTGAGTGCAATCCTATATCGGACAACTAGTTGTCCTTCGCTCAAGATGGAATATACATTCCGGTAGAATTGGTATAGTAATAGATCAGGCAGATAAATCTACTGACGTTTTGATAGTAATGTGGACAACTGACAATGGCGTACGGTTGAGGTATCATCTACAAGATGCGATACTTCCTGTAACTAGTGAAACGATAGAGAAAATAGGGGAAAGAAAAATTGCGTTATCAAATAGGTGATTTAGTAGTAAAAAGAACCGGCGAAGATTTCGGTGTGATAGTCAGCATTAATAAAGCCAACTCTGTTTCTCTTAGCACTTCGCAACACTCTAAAAACCTACTTAGTTGTTCCACAGACATCTATTACGTATTTTTTCCTGAAACCGGATTCGATGGACCTTATTACACGTCAGACCTAGCCTTAAAGCAATCGACAAATGGAATTACAACTTACTGAAGGTATTGAGTTTATTATCGATGATAATTCTAATATCGAATTACCTTCTTATGTTAAGAGATTAAACCCCAACGATGTTTGTCGTGAAACCGAAAGATCCAAATTAATAGTGGCCGCGGGAACTGATCCTCATGATCAAAGAATCACATTGGTAACGGGTAACGGTAGAATTCTTGTATTTGATGCACCGAAATATTATATTCCACCAGGTCCATCAAAACCTGTAGATGGTGGAAAACAAATTTTCTTTCAAAATATTGAAGGTAGATGGCCTGGGAATTCACCTGGTTTTTTTGCAAGCGCAGATTGGATAATAGAAAAAAGCGAGACTGCACTCGCAGGTGCAACTTTACGAATTAATTATCCACATGAAAATAACTCTAGGTGAATTGCGACGTCTCATAAGAGAACAAGTCGGTACAATGGTTTTCATCCATAACGCCGGATTTGGTGGAATGGGTGGAGTTAGTATGCTACAAAGAAACAAAAACATCCCAGTTCCTGGATTGGGAGATGAAGGAGAAGAGGATTTAGAAACACATGGCGAAGAGCAAGAAAAACCGCAATGGACGGTACGAGTCAGAGACAGAAACTTATGAAAGAGATGATCGAATGGAACTACACGGTGTGGTAGATGATGCGCTACCCGGTACATGGTTTAAAGTCGTAACTGAAAGTAATGTTCAAATCTTAGCGACGCTGTCAGGTAAAATGAGACAAAACAATATTCGTATTTTACCTGGCGATTACGTCGTAGTAGAAGTTAGTCCATATGATACTTCGCGGGGCAGAATTACTTGGAGACAATAAACATGTTTGAAGCTTGGATTGAATCACATCCGTGGATGACATTTATTTTAGGAATGTTTAGTTTGTTGACGATGAACACGTTTTTCGTTTCGATAGGTGGAGGTTATAAAAAATTTCCGCCTGTGCAGAAAGAAAAAGATTTGTCTAAGAAAGAAGAACAACTTCTTGTTGACTGACTAGTTATCCTCATGAAAATAAAACTAGGTCAATTACGAAATTTAATCAGAGAAACGATTCTTGAAATGGGCGGTGGCATTACTCTACCTAAAATGCCCATAATTCGTAATGCAATGGGGCCAGAATTAGCTGATCGAGAACAACTAAGTCTCGTTTCTCAAAAAGACATTGACGATAATGACTTTGTCGCGCCACATTTACGCGAACCCATTTACGATGAAGAAGAAACGTGGGGACCTGTGCCACCGACGGGTGATGACCCCTACACCCTACCTGATCCTTATTCTAAGGATTATCATGTCATTCCGACTCCTCAGATAAATAGATAAAATATCAAGATAACCAACAAACCTATAATTGTTAGAATTAATTAATGCCTCATCTGAAAATCAGATGAGGCATTTTTTTTATCATGGTCATTCTTGCGGATTGATGCTAGAATTTAATAATCCATAGAGTTTATTTTTTACTGATTCGTATAACGAATCTTCGAATACCGTGTGTTTGAAATATGCGCTGTCAAATTCTTTAGCTATGAATTCTCCGGATTCATTTTCGTATCCTCTAGAAAAGTGAATAACAACGTGACCAAATTCTGGCGTTACTTCAAACTTCGTTATTTTTACTTTGTCTATAATGAAAGACTCGGGATTATTAATTGAAATTGGCATGATATTCTCTATCGATATCTATCAATCAATCTAGCTTTTTTATTTGGCCCGTAGTTTCTTCAATAGTGTCTTTTTCGCCCAATTGATATTTTACGTAGACTTGTAAAACAGCATTCTTCAACTCAAGTTCTGCTGCGTATTTTTGCAGTTCTAATATTTGAACCTTTTGTCTTGATTGCCGGATAATCAACAAATCTTCTTGCGATAAAAACTGATCTTCCATATACATGGATATAAATTAAGAGCGAGAAAAGTAAACTTCAGGAACGATATAATTATAAAAATGAAAGGTTTGTTTTCGTTTTCTAATTGGCGAACCTTTATCACAGGCTTTCTTTTAGGTTATATTTTTGCCTGGAAGATGCATTGGGCAACGCAACTTTGGAGTTTGGATAAAGGATGGGTCGATGAACGCGTCCCAGTTATTACGCCAGACTTTGGTTATCACGACTAGAAAAGGAACGTCGCTATGTCACAAACGCAAATAAACAAAGATGAAATAATGACCATCGGAGATCTTTTAACGACCGCCAAGAATTTTGATAAAATTATTCTAGACTCAGTCGAAGCAGGTATGGAGTCAGGACGTAGCGTTGGTGTTATAGAATCTTATAATTTTCTCGTAAGAGAAGGATTCGACGAAGCAGCCGAAGCTCTTATGGAATTAGTTTATGAAGATGAACAAATGAGAAAAGATACAGCCGACGCTTAAAGATATTTCGCTGCTTCTAAAAATAGCGTTTTTTCTTTTACGTTAATGTTTAATATTTTGGCATTAGAACTCAATAACTTAAAAACCCAAATAGGACTTTCTTTTATCTCCTCATCTCTTGTTATTTCGACAACAAGATAAAAGTCTTTTATCGAACCGGGGGGATCTAACGTTATTCTGTCACCACGATTGATGTTACACCAAAGCAGAAATTCGTTAAACATCGTTATGTTTGAACTAAAAAAACCCCAAGAACTATAGTCTTCCGACCAAACTCGATGTTTGTTAGACGAAATTTTTAATTGAGATGAAGCTATCTGCTTTAAAAGAGGCATCCCTTGAGATTCATTTAACATTTAATTTAATGCTAATTTCAATAATTCGGTAAGCTCTTGAAGCGTCAAGGTTTCGCCGACATCCATCTTCATTTTTAGCTCTTGTTTTCTCGCTTCCTAAGTATCGATCGCAGATTGTTCAATTCTTACTTTGTCTAAGGTGATTGTATTTGGTGTAACATCAAGAGGCACATTTTTCTCCAATTAAAATTACGTTGTTATGCTTTCCTGAATCTAAAAGAGAGCCTGAACTGATTGTTCGCTGCTGTCATGATGTAATAAGAGTTTCCAATGTAGGTGTATTGTGTTGGACTATGGGCTATTATTCTAAATTGTGTGGATGAATAAGGCACCACGTAGTTATTGAAAGATGAGTTGCCCTCCTGCGAAACGATGCCCGTGGCACCTATCATCTTATTGACTTGTTCCCATCCG
>Ga0194115_10008111_pt1 | contig 10249 bp, 13 predicted proteins | sample TA2MahsurfametaG_3_FD_148656 | JGI IMG/M metagenome (GOLD analysis project Ga0194115, IMG submission 148656) | Freshwater microbial communities from Lake Tanganyika, Tanzania - TA2015002 Mahale S4 surface | ecosystem: Environmental > Aquatic > Freshwater > Lake | place: Tanzania: Lake... | reverse complement strand
AGGCTTCAACCACGAAATCGCCGGCATGCACTATGCACAAGACCTAGCCATCGAACTAGGAATGGAACACTTCCCGGACTGGCCCCTTACCTGTATTGATTGGGGCGACGCTTGGCACGAACTAGTCCGAGGGGACGGATACCGTTTGCATCACATTGGTGGAAGTAATTGGCTTGTATTCCGTGCAATTTAATTTGTGAATACCAAGAATGCATTGTTCGAGGTCTGGGTATTACGTCAACAGACTAAATACCTAGGCCTCCTTTCTTTAGGCCTATTCTGTTCAACAATCCTGGCCCTGGCAATCCGCTAGGGCCTTTTCATTTGCACACAGCACAGCCCCAATTCTAACAAGCCTCAACGCCCCACCATGTTTGCACTAATCGCCACTGCATCGCTTGCCGTTCCATGCACCCACTCCTTGTGTGTTGATCCGCCACGAAAGCCTATGCCTGCGATATGCCTTGCCATAGCGCCCAGGCTGGTGGTTGCGGTTAATGATGGCATGCTCACCCGAAAACAAGCTACAAACATTTTTAGGGAATGTTTGCACACTTATGAAAATAAGGGGGTACAGTACTAATGCTTAGTCCTGTTGTTGGTTGGCTGTGGCCTGCCTGGTGGCAAGAAGATCAGCCTGATCCCTCACCCCTTGAAATGGCGCGTGAACTTGCCCGACTTGATGCAGAAAATCTCGAGCACTACGACGAGCTGCTCAATGGCTTGCTTGACCTGCCGGAACCTCAAGTGGTACAATGGTACTACTCACGTCTTTGATCTATCATTCTTGTGGAGGACACCCATGATCTCGACACCGCCAAAGCGAGTTTCAGTTCCCGTTACGAGGGAGCTGTTTCCCTTCGAGGTTCATTATTGTGACGAGCACTGGGACCGATACATTTATTGTTGCTACGCCTACGACGAAGACCACGCAAGGTCTCAAGCCGTTGAAATGGTGCAGCATATTCATGACGACGTTACACGACTCAAAAGAATTGATCGATTACGGCATGAAGATTTTGATTGGTAACCCATCCCACTAAAGAAAATGACGCACGAGCATCTCAGCTCGTGGGCACGTCAGTGGGAGCTCGAGGCCCTTGCTGCAAAGCGGGGTGCTGAACGGCTGCGCCGACGCACAGCTCACGACGAACAACGTGAATACGCATCAGGCACGGTGTGGGGCAGAAAGCTGGTCAACCAGCAGGTAGCCGACATCGCCAAGCTGATCACAACAAAGCAGCAAGCCTTGAGTAAAGGCAAGGCCTACATGGGTGGTGCCCAGCTGCATGAGGTATTGCAGTGTGTTGAACCCGAAGTCATGGCAGCTATTGCGGCCAAGCGGGTCCTGGACCTGATCGCCAGGGGTCGTGACGAAAAGGGATGCCACCGCAACACGTACACCAACGTGTGCGTAAGCATTGGCAATGCCATCGAAGCGGAGGCTCGCTTCAGGTGGTACGAGAAGGTTGCGCCTGATGAATTCAAAGCCGTCAGGGCGAAGTACTTTCTACCAACCACAGGCACCAGACAGAAGGAGACCGTCTCCAAAGTCCTGATGAATCGACGTGGATTCAAGTGGGATGCATGGTCTCAGCCCAAACGCCACCAAGTTGGTGCTTGCCTGTTGGACTGCATCGCCTCAACGGTCAAGTGGTTTGAAATCAAAGTTAGCAACCAGAAAAACAAGAAAAATGCACTACGTCTCGTAGTGATGAGCCCTGAGCTCACGGATTTGCGTGGCCTCATCATGGAGCTGGCCGAGCTCCAGGCTCCGCTCACCTGGCCAATGGTTTGTGAACCTGCTGATTGGGCAAAAAACTACCGGGGCGGCTACCTGACAAACGAGTTGCGGCAACGGTTCTCGCTGATTCGGGGCCAAAGGTCGACACTTACGATGGGGAATACCCCGCTCGATATGCTCAACACGCTGCAAGCCGTGGCGTACAAGGTCAATCCGGTCACACACCGGATGATGAAGCATCTCGAACGGATGGAACTGACCCTCGGCTCGTTCGTGCTGCAAGCCAACGAACTACCCCTTCCCAAACCGGAAACGGAAGACAAGGAGGTGTTGTTTGATTGGAGAAAGGCACGAGTCGACCAAGAAAACAGGAACGCCTCCCTCGGTGGTAGGCGATACCGCACCCTTGAGACCCTCTCCATAGCAGACATGTTCTGCACTGAACCAAAGCTCTACGTCCCGTGGTCGTTTGACTACCGAGGGCGCTGCTACCCATTGGTCAGCTTCATGTCGCCGCAAGGCACAGACATGGAGAAAAGTCTGTACCTGTTTGCCGAGGACAGGCCTCTAACAAGCCGCGCCGTGTTCTGGCTGGGTGTCCATGTAGCTAATACAGCTGGCAAGGACAAGCTCAGCCTTGAGGACCGTGTGGCATGGACTGAGGCCAATCATGACCTCATCACCGCAATAGCTACCAACCCTGAGGATCACCTTGCTGATCTGGAGGGGTTTGACGAGCCGTGGTGTGGCTTAGCCGCTTGTGCTGAGTACTACGCCTGCGTGATCACTGGTGAAAAAACCACGACAAACCTCCCTGTCGCCACTGATGCGACGTGCAGCGGTCTGCAGCACCTAGCGGCCATGACCCTTGACGCCAAATCAGGGGCAATGGTCAACGTGTCACCGACACCAGCACCGGCTGATGCCTACCGGGCAGTTCTGAACAAAACCATCGAGCTTCTGCAAAAGCAGCATCCCGATCTCGCCCAATGGGCAACAGAGGTCGGACGGCCGCTTGCAAAAAGGGTCACGATGACCATCTGCTATTCGGCAACACCCCACTCCAACCGTGGGTACATCCGCAAAGCAATCCTTAATCACGAACGGGAGACGGGCCGCAACCGCAAGCCAACAGCCGAGGAGCTGTCGATCTTCACAAGAACAATGCTCGAGGCCTTGGCCCAGGTAATTCCTGGCCCCATTGCTGTGATGGAGTGGATTAAAACCACTGTCAAGCAGTACATCTTAAACGGCAACGAGACACTGTCTTGGGTGTCACCGTCTGGGTTCCCTGTCCGTCAAGACAAGCGCAAGCTCAACATGACACGGGTCAAAACCCACCTGTTAGGGGACGTGATCACCAGCAGTGTTGGAAATGGTTTCGGTGATGCTGACTTGACCAAGCACTGTCATGCAACTGCTCCCAATTACATTCACTCGGCTGATGCTGCCTTACTGCACAACAGCTTTGCTGGTTATGACCAGCCCTTCATGTTGATCCATGATTCAATCCTTACGTCAGCATCGGACATGGACTACATGTCTGAGGTGATCAGGGATGAGTTTATCAAGATCTACGAAACTAAACCTTTGATTCAGCTTGCTGAAATCTTAGGTGCGGTGATACCTGAAGGAATGATCATCGGCGACCTTGACCTTGCTCACTGTCGTAACAGTGTGTATTTCTTTTGTTGATTACACTTGACCAATCTGACTAACCGCATCATGTTTGTAGAACACGAAAACATGACCTTGGTCGAGCGCATCCACTGCTACGTGGACAAGCGCGAAAACGAGAAAGCACGAGCCCTGGCCCAGGTTGGGGACTATTTGGAGGAATGCTGGCAGTGGGAGATTGACTTCGGTAATTACCCATTGACACGATCCCACTAAGGGAACTAGGTTTGGGGTTGTTAATTGGTAGTAACAAACACCACCAATGGTACGCACCCCTACTGGCTCTCTCTCCCGGCCAGTGGCTATGCTCGCGGACACAAGCCTCGAGCACGCCATGAAGCTGACCTCTGAGGCCTGCTACCGGCTCTACCTGATTATGGAGATCCTCCGCTCTACGGGCGAGAAGGAGTTTCCCCTGCAGCTGGCTTCATGTTTCTTCTACATCGCCAGCCATGATGGTTGCCTTCAGGAAGAGGTATGCAGTTTCACAAAACTGTCTGCGTCGTCCGTCAGCCGAAACATCAGCTGGCTGGGCAGTCACCACCGTCTTGAGCACCGAGCAGGCCTCAAGCTTGTTCGACGTGAAAGAGATGCAGCTGATTACAAAAAGTACCGCTGCTTCCTTACGCCAAAGGGTCAGCAGTTTGTCAACCTCATCGAACAGCACATGTCAATGAGCATTGCCAACTTTGAGGCCACAGCTCGTGACTTCATCACAGCGGAGGACTAATCATGACCACCTACACCTGGGGTCAGGCATACGACTACACCTGGAAAACCAAGTGGAAGCGCCTGCCATCAGCAAAGACAAACGCCATCAATGCAGGCCACATCACCAAATACAGTGGCCGCTCGCTCCCACTTAACAGAATGGGAAAGGTTGCTTGGTGGCATGAATTTGTCTCAGAGCTTCAAGACCAACGCCTCTCAAACGCAACGATTAACAGGATTATCTCCGTTGGTTCGACGGCCATCAAATGGACGTTGAAAGCCGAGGAACACAATGTCACTTGGCCAAACGTTGATCGGTTAAAAGAGGGCCAACACCGGCTCACCTACTTCACCAAAGATCAAGTCGCCCGCATGGCTTTCGTCTCGGTTGACGTGTTCGACCGCAAGGACCTGGCCGATGCCCTTGTGATCAGCGCCTACACAGGTGTTCGTCAGGGCGAGCTGCTCAAGCTCAAGGCAGAGGACGTTGACTTCAATCAGAACGTCCTTTGGGTTGGGGGAAAGCCTGGCCGAGAGACCAAGGGTCGCAACGTTCGACCGATCCCGCTCCACCCCTCGATCTACCCAATTCTCAAGGACCGCTTAGAACAGACGTACTTGTTTCAAGGCGACTGGTCTAACAAAGATCAGCTCTACCGAGCGTTCAAGAAGGTTCGAGATTTCTGCGGGTACGGGGAGGACTACGTCTGGCACAGCCTGCGCCACAGCTTTGGGACCTGGCTGGGGGAGACCACCCACCCCCGCACGATCATGGAGCTGATGGGGCATGCCGATGTGGAGACATCGTTACGTTATGTAAAGGCCACAGATGAGGCCTGCAAGAGCGCGATTAGTTCCCTCTGAGAGCTGCTCTAACGCGACTACCGGTTCCCGATTTCGGGTCGGTTCGCCGGTCTGCTACGTTCCATGGGCCGCTCGGGCAAACCCGAGATGCCACTGCGGATGTGGCGGAATTGGTAGACGCGCTAGTTTCAGGTTCTTCTGAGGGCTGATCCCACTCAACAAAACCAGCAGTGACAGGGGGCCGAAAGGCCCCTTTTTTACTGGCTTCTCGTCGTTACCACTAAGCCAAACATGTACTCATCGGAACTAATGCAAGAGGAAATCGACGCTCTCGACGCCGAGGCGTACAGCAATTTCCTCGCATTCGGCGACGGACTGAAGCCGGAGCTGGATGACTGGGAGCAGGGAACCATAAAAAGCAATCAAGAGTACGAGGACTGGTTGATCATGCACCGCACGTTTGACCTATGAGAAATCTCGTACCTGGAACGTACACAAAGGAGGACTTACTCATGGCTATTGACCAGCTGGAGGAGGACCTCATGAATATCCCGACGTTCTACCCAAGCCCGACACGTTTCAAGTCGCCTTTCTATGAAGAAGAAGAAGACGACAACTAAGAGCGTCGCAAGAGTTGTCTGGGCACCCGGACCCCCAAAGTCAACGCATCAAGGTGCGGGCAGGAATTCCCTTCCCAGAAAAGGACACAAGGCCTACCGAGGCCAAGGCCGCTAACCACCAATGCTATTGCTGACCTACTACAACATGGCTAACCGCTACATCTTCAACAGCACCCTGTCTGGCTACATCCGTGTTGATGAGCCAAACCAGTACGGCTGCACCTTTGAGTACTCCGTCCCAGAGGACACCATCAAAGAGATGGAGTCTGATCGGGAGGAGCTGCTTGCCTGGTGCCGAACCAAGCTGCCTAAAGCAGACAAAGTGCGTGATCTCCCGTGGGCCAATGGCACCACAGTGAGGTATCAGTACCAACAGCCCGACTCAAAGAACCCCAACCCTGCTGTGGTTTGGGTGGATACCGAAGGCAGTCCCCTCGACAAGGAGGTGCTTCGCTCGGTCCGTGAGGGCACCAAGGTTCGGCTAATCGTTCAACAAAAACCGAACCCCTACGCCGACAAAATTGGCACAAAGCTGATCGTCTTGGGCGCCCAGGTCCTCGAGCTCAACGTCGGCAAGGCGGTGGACTCAGGCGACCTGAGTGTCGATGACGTAAAGGAGCTGTTTGCTGCCTCTCCCGTTGCTGGCTACAAGGCGTCGGCCCCTCAAGTGCGGGCAGCTGAGGCTCAACCTGAACCTGAAACCGGCGACTACGACTTCTAGTGAATCTGCGCTCCGGCCTGGAGGAGCGTGTTTCTAAATACTTCGATAGAGAGAACGTGCCTTATTTGTATGAGGCACAGAAGTTCGCGTATGTAACTGAGTCAAAGTACACGCCAGATTTCTTCCTCAAGAACGACATCATTCTCGAATGCAAGGGATTTTTTAAACCCTCTGATCGGAGGAAGATGCTGGCTGTTAAGGCTCAACATTCGCACTTAGATATACGTTTCATATTCCAGCGTAATAACACTCTTACTAAAACAAGCAAAACCACTTACGGGGACTGGTGCAATAAGCACGGGTTCCCTTGGTGCATTTTTCCCGACATTCCAACCACCTGGCTCTCATGACCCGCATTAACGCACCTGAATACGGCACCGTTGAGTATTACTCAGAACAGTTTTCTGATGTCCTCTGCGATGTTGGCGATGACAACACAGGCAAGGCAAATGTCTTGGCCGGCCTTACTGATGCCATCACCAGTTGGATCAACTACCACGATGCTGCTGCTACTCGATATGAGGACTTTGCAATCGAGCTAGCTGCCATTGCCAAGGAACTGACCGCTAATGACTGAAGACTCTAAAAACATCCTGTTTCAGCGCATCGATCAGCTCGTTGAGCAGTTTGAGCAAGAGGGTTATCCCTTCGCTCATATCATTGATGTGATGCGGGATTACATCGAGCTTGCTGATGATTTCCTCCTTTGACGGAGCGGAGTTTATTCGGCATGAACCCTGTCCAAACTGCTCATCCTCTGACGCTCTAGCTCGGTATTCCGACGGTGGTGCCTACTGTTTTTCATGTGGGCACTACGAGCGCGGGGATGGGCAGTCCCTTCCTTCTAACAAGCCGCATCGCATCGTGAAATACGAAGGTGAATTTGGACCAATTAAAAACCGCAAGCTCTTCGAGGAGACTTGTAAAAAGTTCAACGTCCGTATCGACCCTGGCAATGCCGTCCGCTTTCCCTACTACGACGAAAACAAAGTTTTAATTGGGTACAAGGAGCGCGGCAAAGACAAATCGTTTCGATGGGTTGGCTCCAATACTGACCACCAACTGTTTGGACAGCAACTCTTTGGTTCTGGCAAGACAATTGTCATAACTGAAGGGGAAATGGACTGCCTGAGCGTCTGGCAGGTACGCCCCAACTGGCCAGTGGTCTCCGTACCAAACGGGGCCAATGCTGCGGCCAAGGACCTGAAGCATCAACTCAAGTGGCTTCTAGGCTTCGATGAAATCGTCTTGATGCTTGACCAGGATGAAGCTGGGCAGAAGGCTACGGCCGAATGTGCAGCACTCTTTCCGGCAGATCGCGTTTTCATTGCGGCTCTAGGCAACTACAAGGATGCATCTGAAGCCCTGGTGGCTGGAGATGGTGACGCCATCAGGCAGGCATACTTCAACCGCAAGGCCTACATGCCACAGGCCATCATCGATGGCAAGGATCTCTTTGATCTGGTCAGCTCACCTCTGCAAGGTAAGGACGCCGACTACCCCTATCCGGGGTTGAACCACCTCACTTCTGGTTTAAGGCTAGGCGAGCTGGTGACTATCACCGCTGGCTCTGGAACGGGCAAAAGCACCCTGTGTGGAGAGATTGCAATGTCTCTCGTTGACCAGCAGTTCTCTGTTGGTTACATCGCCCTGGAAGAAAGCGTGAAGCGGACGGCTCTGCGCTTGATGACGGTCAAAGCAAACAAACCTCTTCACCTGTCAAATGAAATTGACCCTAATGATCTCCGTAATGCTTTCGATCATTCTGTTGGTAGCGGCCGTGTCTATTTACGAGATGGCTTTGGGAGCGTTGATCCTGATGTGATCCTCAATGACATTCGCTTCATGGTGAAAGCCAAGGGAGTGCAATGGATCATCCTCGATCACTTATCGATTTTGCTGTCCGGCAATGCATCAAATGACGAGCGTCGAATGCTGGATTTGACGATGACCAAACTTAGATCTTTTGTTGAAGAAACAAAGATCGGGATGGTTCTGATCAGCCATCTACGGCGTCCCACAAACGACAAGGGCCATGAAGATGGTGCCGACGTGTCATTGGGGCATTTGAGAGGATCACACTCAATTGCACAGCTGAGTGACATCGTGGTCTGCATTCAACGGAACATCACATCTGGCGACAGCTTTAGTGAGATGAAGGTGTTGAAGAACAGATTCAATGGTCAAACAGGAACCGCTGGAACTTTGGTTTATGACCTTAAGACTGGGCGTCTAACTGAATCCACACAACTATTCACCGCAACCACAGCTTATGACGACTTCTAAACCAGCTCGTCTTGTCTTCTTCAAAAAGAAAGGATGTGAGCCCTGCAAATTGGCATCCAGAGAATTACGTCAAGTGTTGGATCAGTATCCACAGTATGAGTCATACGTAAAGGTGATGTTTAAAGAAAATGTCCCTTCACTGGTGGCTGCATATGAGCTCAAGCTGTATCCAACTGTTCTGATCATGGATAAAGACAACAATGAGCTTTCACGCAAAGTTGGCAGCTCGATACTGACCCAAAGGTGGTGGTTTGAAGCCCTTACTGCACTGGCAAACTGATGGCAAGACTTGTCTTTGACATCGAGACCAATGGCTTACTTCGTCAAGAAAAACCCGCTGTCCACTGTCTTGTCACCCAAGATTTAGATACTGGAGAGGTGTGTCGGTATGACGACAGCGGATTGCATGAAACCCTAACAACAGGTCTTAACTATTTGGCGGAAGCTGACGAGCTGTGGGGACACAATGTCATTGGGTTTGATTGCGAGTTTATCCGCGAGGTCTACCCATTCTTTGAGCCTGCTGGTCAGATCTACGACACGCTGATCCTGTCTCGACTATTCATGATAAATATGTTCGAGAGGGACAAGAAGGCTAGACCGCCCAACATGCCAGCACAGCTGTATGGAAGGCATTCTCTAGAGTCCTGGGGATACCGGTTAGGTGTCTACAAATCTCAGTATGGCAAGCAGCTGGATGGGGATTGGAAGACGTACACACCTGAGATGCTCGAATACTGCGTGCAAGACGTAGAGGTATCAGCAGCACTGATCAAGGTGTTTATGCGAAATATGCATAAGTACTCTGACAGCATTGAGACCGAGCACAAGCTGGCAAAGCTGATGGCTTGGCAAGAGCGGGAGGGTTTCCCGTTTGACACCAAGAAGGCAGAGCAGTTGACATGGAAGCTGCAGAGTGAACTTGAACAGCTCTCAGACGAGATGCGAGCCACATTTCCTTATGTGGATGGTGGCGAGTTCATTCCAGCTGTAAACAACAGATCCAGGGGGTATGTGAAGGGTAAGAGGTTTACCCGACTTAAGGAGTTTAATCCCACCAGCCGCCAGCACATCGCCCAGGCCTTTCAAATGTTTCGTGGGTGGGAGCCCATCGAACGCACAGAGACAGGCATCCCCAAGATTGATGAGGACATCCTGCTCGAGCTCGACACCGATGAATCCAGAAAGTTTGCTCGGATTCTGACACTCCAGAAACACCTGGGGCAGATCAGCGAAGGGAAAACCTCTTGGCTTAAGAAGGTTGAGCGGGATGGTCGAATCCATCACAGTTGCATGCTGAACTGCAACACGGGCCGCCAGGCTCATATGAATCCAAACCTTGCCCAGGTGCCATCTGAACATGAATACCGAGAACTTTTCCATCCAGGCGCGGATAGGGTGCAAGTTGGCGCTGATGCTTCTGGCTTGGAGCTGCGCTGTCTTGCCCATTACCTTGCTCGGATGGATGGTGGCAAATTTGGAAAGGAAGTCGTCGAAGGCGACATCCACACAGCTCTAGCCAACATTTATGGAACAGACCGTAAGACAGGCAAGGGGGTAACTTACTGCCTAATTTATGGCGGGGGAAACCTGAAGCTAGGTCTCACGGCTGGAGCCAGTAAGGACAAAGCAGTGGCTAAAGGGAAGGAGATCAGGCAGCGAATCATGTCCGGTTTGGATGGATTT
>Ga0194115_10008110_pt1 | contig 10250 bp, 12 predicted proteins | sample TA2MahsurfametaG_3_FD_148656 | JGI IMG/M metagenome (GOLD analysis project Ga0194115, IMG submission 148656) | Freshwater microbial communities from Lake Tanganyika, Tanzania - TA2015002 Mahale S4 surface | ecosystem: Environmental > Aquatic > Freshwater > Lake | place: Tanzania: Lake... | reverse complement strand
TCGACTATTGGTTCAAGTATTATATCATTATCATTAATATCTTTTATACGCTCATCATTTTCAAAATCATATGCATAATTTGCTTTTTTAAACCTTGGATCAAAAACATCTTGATATTGCAAATCATATTCTACTTCATCAATTTGACCTGCATTTTTTAATCCATAATATCTTGCAGACGTTTCACTCTTCTTAAATGTCTCACTAGGACCAGTATTTAAACCAATTAAGTTTGACATATATGATGATGCCTGATTTGCATTTATATCTTTTGAAAACTCTAATACAGCTTCCTCAAAATTTGCCCATATCTGCTTATTAGTTAATTCAACAGACATAATATCATCACCAAGACGCCTTTTAATATATAATATTATATTATCAGCATCTTCAATAAAGTGATCATCATCATCAAATACACCAAAAGGTGTTGGCTTTGTCGTATTTTTAAAATATAAAGCCATAATAAATAACTCCTGGTTTTACATTTATATATATGTAAATTCCAAGAACTATTTATCTAATTATACAATAATATATTTTACATATGCAACAACAGATCCTGCATCAGATGCAGCTGCTGCACCTTGTACAAATGTTGCATGTAATGTTCTTGCTGTTGATGAATATAAAACTGATGCATCTGCAAAATCAAATAAAGCAGCTCCATCAGCAACAAGTAATGTTCCACTTAAAACTGATGTTGATGCACCTACTACAACTGTTTTATTTATTGGTACAACAGTAGATGATGCTACAAGTTCAGTTCCTCCTGCAGTAGTTCCTAACTTAACACTTTTTGTAGCATTATCAGTATTAGGTTCAACAAAGCCTTCTGTTACTACAAAACCAAAGTCTGTAACAAGAGCTCCTGCAGGCATTGAAAAAGAAATGCTTGTTGATGAATTAGCTGCAAAAGGTAGAGTTGTTGCAGAAGATACAACAACGCCTTCTAAACCTTTGCTTGATAATTCAACACCTGAACCTGTTTTTTGAACTAAACCTTTTGAATCTGTAATCTCTATTTTTGGCATTTTTATTTTTCCTTTTTTATTAGATTATTAAATATTTTATAAATGCAACTACTTGTCCATCTGCAGCTGCATCACCTACTGCTTGAGTAAATCTTGCATATAATGTTCTTGCTGTTGATGAATATAAAACTGATGCTGTTACAAAGCTTCCAAATGCAGCACTTTCTACATTTGCTTCAACACCATTTAATACTGACATTGATCTACCAGCAGATATAGTTTCATTTGCTGCGGCAACTTCAGTTGATGCAACAAGTTGAGCTCCTCCTGCAGCAGTTCCTAATGTAACAGACATTGTACCGCCATTTGCACCTCCTCCAACTGCAGATTTAACTACAAAACCGAAATCTGTAACAAGAGCTCCTGCAGGCATTGAAAAAGAAATATCTGTATCATCTGGTGAAGCAGGTAGAGTTGTTGCAGAAGATACAACAACACCTTCTAAACCTTTACTTGATAATTCAATACCTGAACCTGTTTTTTGAACTAAACCTTTTGAATCTGTAATCTCTATTTTTGGCATAATATTAATCCTTTATTTTTTAATTAATTCTGAAACATGAAATTTATATAGTCTATTTCTATTTTCTTGTTTTTTTACAAAACAATAGTCACTTTGAATTTCATATATTTTAGATTGTGTACCTAGAGGTGTTAAAACAATATCACCAACTGAAAGCATTTGTTTTGATTTAGTAGATATTGCAGGTTCACTTTTTTGAACAATTTGATCTTCTTTTTGTTCTACAACATCGCTTTGTTGAGTAGATTCTTGTTCAACTTTTTCATGTTGTTCAGATTTATGTGCAAGTTCTTCTTGTACTTGTTCTTGTTTTTTTGCAATTTTTTTTTGTGTTTTAAAATCAGACATAACTTTCTCCAAGTATGTTCGCATGATTCCAATACACTGGCGAGTCAGTTGTTATGTTTGTATTGGGCTTGTTTTTATATATATAAAAAAAATGCAAATATTATAAAAATATAATATTTGCAAATTAAATTATTTATTATTTAAAAATATTGATTATGCAGTTTCTTGTGCAGGGCTTGTTGTTTCTGTTTCTGTTTGTTCAGTTTGTTGTTCACGAGGAACTAGTTTATCAATTGCTTCCTGTAGTGTATGTGCATCTTGTAGAGAAAAAGCACCTCTACGTTGTGCTACTTGTGTTGCTGATAGTAGAATATTAACTGCTTGTACTTGTTCTGGTGTTAGTTGCATGATTTACCTTTCTTGTAATTTTTTTTATATTATAAAAAAGGCATTTTAATTGTATAATTTTATTAGTGTCTATTTCTATCTCTATTATATTCAACTTCTAATAATGTAAGTTTTGTATCAATTTTTGCAAGTGCAACTTTTATTTCTTGAACACTAGTTAATAATTGTGAAAGAGTATGTTCAGATTGTTCAGATCTAGATTCTAAACTATTAACTCTAGCTTTTAAATTTGCCATTTCTTCAGCGTGATGTTTTGAATCTTTAACGAATGTATATAGAAATCCAACAAACGCAAATATTGAACCTAATGATAATACCATATTTGTTTCCATAATATTAGCCTTATATTTTATAATTTATTATTTAATAGTAAATATTATAAAAAATATCTATTTTAAAATTAAATATGTTATTGATCCTAAAAAAAGAACTGCAGAACCTCCTGCTAAATATTTATATAAAATTACTTCATTATTTAATGATTTTATATTATTTTTTAAATTTTTATTGTTTTCTAACAAATCTTTGTTTTTAATAAATAACTCTTCAAGTGATTGTTTTAATTTTATTTTCTGTGATTCACAAACATCAAAAATCATTTTTATTCTTTCTTTTGCATAATCTCTTTCAGATAAAATTAAATCATTGCACTCTTTGTTTTGTGAAATAATATGTGATTTTAAAACTGAATAATCAAATAGATCAATGCATACAGAATCAATAGAAAATTTATGTTTTTCATTTTCTTTTAAAAATAAAGTTTTTATTTCATAATCTTCTACACATAAATCTGAATTACAATCAAAAGATACTTCATTTAATTTTGTATCAAATAATTCTTGTTCTCCAAAAGGTTTTAAATCATTGTTAAATGTTTGTTGTGCAAAAGAACATTTTGGCAATAAAAACATAATAGACATTATAAAAATAATTGTTTTTTTCTTTAAATTTTTCATTTTATTCCTTTTATTTACATAATTTACATTTTTGTTTTATAAATTCTTTTTTTATAATTTCAATTTGTTCTGATGTTTTTTTATTGCATAATAATCTTTCATTATCAATTTTTCTATTACATAAATTATTACTTTTTTCTTCAAGAAAAATAAAAGATTTTTTTAAATCAATCATTTCTTTTGTTAATATTTCATCTTTATGTTGCAATAAATTTATTTTTTCAATTTCAATTTCACATAATTGTTTTTTATCAAAATTACAAGTTTTTGTTACATGACCTAATATAAATGAAATAATTGAAATAAAAAATATAATAAAAATTTTTAACAATAAATCTTTATTTTTATTTGAAAAATTAATTATAGGTAAAAAATATTTTAACATACGTTTCCTTTTTTTTTGTAAAATTTTATTTTTTATTATATAATATTAATATATAAAATATAATAAACATAAAAAAGGAGTTAATATGTTTAATAAATTTATTTCAATTTTGTTTGTTTTTCTTTCACTTTTTGGAATTGCAGTTGCATGTGATGATGATGAAAAAGTAGATCATCAATGTGAATGTGAAACTCATGTAGGTGAAGAAGCAGGTTCATCAGCAGCAGGAGAAGAAGTTCCACCAGAAGGTGGTCAATCACTTGGTGGTGAAGAACCACCAGCTGGAGGAATGTCTGAGCCACCACCAGCAGGCGTTGATGTACCCCCAGAAGGTGGTCAATCACTTGGTGGTGAAGAACCACCTCCAGCTGGAACAGAACCAGTTGCAGGTGAACAACCACCAGTTAGTGGTGTTGAAGCTGGTGCTCCAGCTGGAGGAATGTCTGAGCCACCACCAGCAGGTGTTGATATGCCTTCTGGCGGTGTAGAACCACAACCAGAAGGCGGCACACAAGCAGGAACACAAATTCCTGGTTGATAACTAAAAAAAATAAATAATTTTTTAACCGCTTAAATGCGGTTTTTTTTTATTTTAAACAAATTGTTAAACATCTACATAAAACGTCTAACATTGATGAATCACAGTTTTTTAATTTTGATCTTAATTCATTACAATAATTTTTATCACAATTTAATTCAATTAAACATTCAATAATTTGTGAGATTTTATCTGAAACATCTGAATTATCTGATATGTCTTGAGTATCTGGCATTTCTTGTGCCAAATCATCAGCATAATATTCATCTTGTTGTAGATCATAATAATTATCATCTTGAATAGGTGTTGCAAGATCAATTACATTTTGATCTATTTCAATTAATTTACGCCAGTTTTCAACTAATAATTTTGTTTTTCTTTTGTCGTTTTTCATTTTTTAGCCTTTATTCAAATTTAACTTTATAATATTTATTATAATCTTGATCTAAAGAGAACAAAATTATTCTATTTCCTTCAGGATCAATAATTGTAAAAGATGTATCACCCCAGTCATTATTTATTAATTCACTTATTTTTATATTCTTTTTTAAGAAATCATCATAAGTTTTTTTAATATCATTAACCCTTAATGAAAATGAAATATTACCATTAAAATTTTTATTGTAATAATTATCATTTGTTTTATTAAATAACTCAATAATATTACCGCCTATATTTAATAAAACACCTGTACTATTTCCATGTTTGTGTCTTTTAACAATTGGAAATTCAAGTATTTGATTATAGAATCTTGTCATTTCATGTAAATCTGAAACATATATATGAATTCTTACTTCTTTAGAATATGCACGCCATTTATCAGCTAAAAATAAATTCTCTTTATCTGCTAAATCAATATCAGATTTTGATGGATTTGTTTTATTTTTTTTCTTTTGTTTTTTTTCATCTTTTAAATAAAACATTTAATTACCTTCTTTGTTAATCATTGCAACAAAATTATTAATATTTTTATTATTTATTGTTTTATTTAAATCATCAATATATAATTTAATTTCATTATCTAATCTTGAAAATATTGCAATAATTGATATAATTTTAATTGTATCTAATTTTAATAATTTAATAAATAATTGATTACTAAATAATGATTTAATAATATCTTTAATGAAATTTTTATTTTCACATTTAAATAATTGTAAAAGAAACATTTCTAATAAACTTGTATTATCACTATTAAAAATATTTACAAATCTTGAATGATCTGATATTTTTATTTCATTTTCTAAAATTAGAAAAATTATACCTTTAATTTTATTAACTAATATATTATTATCTATTAATTTATGAAAATTATATACTACTTTATAATCAATAAGATTATATTCAGTAATTTCTTCAAATGGTTTTAAAAGTAAAGTATCTAGATCCATACCTAATAATATTAATTTTTCAATATTATTTAATATGAAATCAATAGTTATAAATTTTTTAGAATTTTCTTGTAATATAAAATATCTTAAATAATCAATATTGATAATTTTTATTTCATTATAATCAATTAAAGAAGTACTATTTAGATAATCATAGATTTTTTTACAATTTATATCATCTATTTTTGAATTATTTATTGTTATAGCGTCTCTATAAAAAAAGAAATCTTGATTATAAATTTTATTTTCTGTTAAAAGATTTGTTTTTTCATTAAAATCAAGTGTACTATTAAAACAAAAAAATGTATATAATGATTTTATTTGTTGCAAATTAACATCTTTTAATGATGAAATATTAAAAAATATCTTATCTATTAAATCTTTATCTATTTTTTCATTATTAAATAATTTATCAATTTTTTCATATGTACCAAACGCACTTTTTAAATCTAATAAAAATTCAATATATTCTTTATCTGGATATTTTTCAGTTAATAAATTTAATATAAAATTTGTTTTTTCAAAATCTTTTATTGTAAAAAATAATATTCTAATTAATCTCATATTAATTAAATATTTTTTATTTAAATTTTCTTTAATATAATCAAATAATTTTATAATTTCTTCTTTTTCTTCATCATTAAATTGAATAGTAGTTATAGTTTGATTTAATACATTATTTAAAATAGACTTAAATTTATCTGAATAGACTTTTTTATATTTTATATTTTTTTGAAATAAATCAATAAAATTTTGACATGTATGTACATTGTCAGTTAATTGATCAAAAAACATTTTTCTTAATTTAGTAAAATCAAAATGCAAATAATCAGATATTACATTTGGATCTTGTTCCATTAATGTTTCAAATAAACTTTTAATATATTCATGTTCAGTATTTTTAAATATATTTTTATATGTTCCAATTAAATTTATTCTTTTATCTTTAACAAATAAAGATTCAACTGCCTGATCTGGTTCATTTGGATGAATTGTTGATGTTTTATGATCAACAACTGATTTAATACCTATTAAGTTTAATAATAATGTAAAATATGTACCGTTTTTTGTTTCATTTTTAATTTTTGCAATAACATAACTCATGAAAAAACAATAAAAATATATATTATGAAAATATGTAGATTTTGTTTTACTACCTATTGATCTATATGTTGATGAATATTTTTTAATTGCTTTTTTTGAAATATAAAGCAACAAATCTTCATATTCATCAAATATATTTCTTATATTAATAGAAGAATTAATTTCTTTTTTATATAAAAATATATTTGCTATATAAACATATAAATAACTTACATAAGTAAGAAGTTGATCTTGTAAAGAAAAATTCACAGGAGCATTTAATAATTCATTTGTTTGTTTAAATTTTTCTTTAAGCTTATTTTCAAAAAATAAAACCTTTTCTTCTGCTGATAAATCTTTTATTTCTTCATCATTTTCATGAAAATTTATTTTTGTTTTATCTTCACTTGTATCAAACGCAAATATTAAACATTTTTTTATAATTTCAATAATATCATTTTCATATTTAACTATTGAATTTGAATCATTATAAAAATTTGATGAACCATCTTTTTTTATTTTAACTTTTGATTCATCATCAGTTGAAAATACATGTATATATTCCATATTTGTTGCAAAATTTGCATCAGTTGGTGAACCAGTATAAATTAATTTTATTAAATTTTCTTTGTCTAAAGGATATGAATAAATACCATGTGGAGTTTTATATTTAACGTTTGGATTAATTCCTAATTCAGGTGTTTTTTCACTGTATTTATTTACAAAACTAACTCTAACATTACTATTTGCATTTTTTAATAAATCTATTAATGTTTCTATTTCACTTAAATTTGTTTTATCATTAATTTCAACACCCATTATGTTACTTTGTAATGTACTATCAATTTCACTGGGTGAATATGTAATTATTCTATTTATTTCATCTAGTTTTTTTAGAATATTTTTTACTTTACTTATTAATATCATTATATAAAACCTTTTAAAAGGATTTTTTAATAAATATTAAAATTAATTCATTATTTTTTGTTTTATTTCTTTTTTTATTAAAGTGATCAGTTTTTAAACTTAATTCAAATATATCTTTTAATTTAAAATTTGCTTTATCTGCTGTTTTAATAAATATATCTTTATAATTTTCTGATATATTAATGCACATTATTCCTTCTTGTTTTAAGAAATTAAAAGCATTTTCAAAAGTTTTATATAAATATTTGTTTTGCCAGTCATCAATATTTGAATAATCTTTCCAACATTGACCATTTTCGTTAAAATATTTTTCAGTATCAAAATAAGGTGGTGATGTAAAAACAAAATCACCTATGTTTTTATAATTATTAAAATATTCACTACCAAAATTAAAAATATTTATGTTACCTGAAAATGCATCAGAATTTTCTAATTTTTCTTTTAATTTTTTCAAATCTTTAAATGTTTCTGTTGAAGGATCTGTTCCATAATATGTTCCCTTATTAAACATTGAACAAAAACCTAACATTCTTGCACCAAATCCCATTGAAGGATCCCAAACAACTGGATTGTTAATTGTATTTAAAAAATAATTATATATTTCTGCTGCTGTTACAGGTTTAAACCATGATACACAATGTTTCTGCACAATAAAACCTCTTATAATATTATGAGGCGATATGTCAAATGTTTCATTAGTTTCAATTAAATCATCATCAATTTTATAAGAATATAATTTAGAACTATTTAAACCCAATCTATATTTAATTACATTTCTTAATTTATTTTTATCATTCCAACTTTTAACAGGACCATTATCTACATTCCAAAATGATTTAAATATACTTTTAAGATAATCATTTATATCATTATTGTTTTTTAAATTAAACTGTGTATTTTTTAAATCAAAATCAACTTGTCTTAATTTAAGAATAATATCATCTATATTATTATCATCAACAGGATAATACCAACCATTACTTTTAACATATTCATCAAAATATTCTACTAACAAATCAAGCAATACATTTTCAGTCCAATTTTTATCTTTTATATTTTGTTTTATAACCCACTCTTTTGTATATAATGCCTGTTTATTATTTTTAAATTTAAACATATCTCCTTTATTTAAATTTTTACTTCTTATAAAATATGATAGATTATATATATCTTCAATACAATTTAATTCTGCATCATCCTGCATATCATCTATATTAATTCTTATTAAATCATAACCCATATTAATAATACGATTTTTTATTAAATCATTTTTCATATTTAATAATTGATCTTTTGTAAAATTATAATCTCTATCTAATCCATGCCAATATTTTCCATCTAACTCAATTAATAAATTTAAACTAGGAATATAAACATCATAACATTTATATCTTTCTTCTATTTTAATCCAAAAATCACTCTCAGCATCAGAAAATATATTTTTTATTTTCTCATATACAATCTCTTCTTTTTTACTCTTTACTTTTTTATCTCTTTCCATATTTAACTTTGATAAATTTGCCCTAAACTCATCTGTAAATATCTTTGCACACCTTTCATCATAATTTTCAGCCCAAGCTTTTTTCTGACCATCAGATACTTTTTTTCTATATTCTTCATCTTTCCATAAATTAACAGCACTTTCACTCATTCTTTTCTTTTGATCTTCATCTGAAAATGTTTCAATCAATGATTTTGATATTTTATTTTTTATCTGTTTGCCTTTTACTTCATATGTCTTTTTAATGCTTAATATTCTTTTTTGCTTTGTTTCTTCTGTTTCTTTATATTTTCCGCTTTTAAAAACTGATTCATTATGCCCATTTATATAATCATTATATTTATACAATGTTTTATGCCAATTAACTATATTATTACAACCACATTTACACAATGGTTTTTGATTATTTAAATAATACTCAAGAATATATTTTTCAATGTTATAACCTATATGATGCTTTGATAAATGCATACCAAATGCTTTTCTATTTTTCAATATATTTTTACATATTTTACATTCATAATCAATAAATTCATTATTCATATTTTTTTTCTTTTTCTAAATACTTCTATATTATAATATTATTCCTAGCAATATACAATAATATTATTCCCAGCAAATATATTTTAAATATTATTTTTATGCACTTATTTTTAAATAAAAAAAAACCTGCTTGCGCAGGTTTAAAAATTATTTATGCGGAATTATCCGCTATTTTTAATTTATATATTAGATGATGTTCATATCAAGACAGGTAACTGTTCCATAGAAATCTGCACGAACCATCTTCTTGCCATAGCGTGTCATAACGCCTTTTCTTGGTGTAAAGTCATCAGGTTGGAAGATGGTGGGTGTAACAATGAGAGGAACATAAGGAGCATATACGAAACCAGTCTCAAGATAGCTTCCTCCTTTATAACCTACAAGAATCTTGTTTCTGGGGAAATAAGGATCTTTGTATACTGTAAAGCGATTTGAAAGTGAACCAACTTTTTCAGCTCCCATTGTAAATGGTGCACCAACTTGTCCATCACCATCAAGACTATATGAAGGACGATAAAGTACAGATGCCTCAAGAACTGTTGCAACATCAGGTGATACTACAATAAAGTTTGCAGATCCACGTAATGTTTTTCTATGAATTTCATTTGCAACGTCAATAATTGTCTCTGTTAATGTCTCATACCATTCACGAACTGTTCCAGTAAATGCAGGA
>Ga0194115_10008105_pt1 | contig 10255 bp, 13 predicted proteins | sample TA2MahsurfametaG_3_FD_148656 | JGI IMG/M metagenome (GOLD analysis project Ga0194115, IMG submission 148656) | Freshwater microbial communities from Lake Tanganyika, Tanzania - TA2015002 Mahale S4 surface | ecosystem: Environmental > Aquatic > Freshwater > Lake | place: Tanzania: Lake... | reverse complement strand
AAGCGGTGATGCAGTTTTTTGCGTTGATGCTTGTTCAGGATATGATAGCTCAATGCTTGTAGCGAGATCAGGGGAGGTTTACAGTTTTGGCAAACGTTCTGGTCGTCTCGGCAAAGGCGAAGTCTCGGAAGATGTCAAAAAACCCGAGCCGTTGCATGGCGGCCTTCGTTTATTCCACAACATCAACGTCGCGCCATCCCGACATGGTGAAGGATCAAAGCCATCGCTCAAACGTATTCACTCAGATGGTGTTTTTGTGTCCCATTAGCATCTGAAGATCTCTCTAACTGTAAGCAACTGTTTATCCTCGGCCTTTGCTTCTATGACCTTTCGAATTCGAGACGACAAACAGCTTCCACTAGTTCGCACGGCTGTTTCATCAAGAATTTCCACCTTGTAGGATGGGTGTATGGCGTCATGTAGTGTGGCACGATGCAGCTCCCCCTCCTTGTCGCAAAGAGATAGAGACTACAAAAAGGAGTTTGCGGGATCACAACTCGAGCCTATGAAACACCCATTCGTGTGGGAAGGGTGGGCGATTTTCCCCCAAAAAGTCTCCGGGTACATGGTTTCCCCCTTGAATTGGGGGAGAGATTCTTGACGACACAAGATCTTTCAGACAAATGACGACCATCGTCGAAGAACGAAGGGTCTCTCAAACAGGAGTTTACGATACAGGTAAATCATTGCCCCTCCATCTCCTTTTTTTTGCCCTTATATTGACGATATGTCGAATACTGATGGTGGTAGTAGTAGTAGTACTAGTAGTAGCTTGCAGATTCAACAATTGTGGACTTTAAAGGGACGAAATTATGTCGTTACCGGTGGTTCGAATGGGATTGGATTAGCGACTGTGAAATGTCTGTTGTCGAATGGTGCATCGGGTGTCCTTTTTTGTTCACGACGATCCTGTGATGAATTAGTATCATCCTTACAAGAAGAATTTTTAACAACTTCAAATAGTCAGAGGGTCCTCCATATTGTTTGTGATATATCGACAAAAGAAGGTCGAGATATCTTATATACTGCCACCAAAGATGCCTTTGGTGGGACGATTCAAGGTCTTGTGAATAATGTTGGGATTAATATCCGAAAAAAATTTACAGAACAAACTCAGGAGGAATATCATTCAATGATGAAAACAAATGTCGATTCGGCCTACTTCCTATGTCGATTATTTTCAGATCTCTTCGATGAAAGTTTAGGTTCGACGATTGTCAATGTCTCATCTGCTGCTGGTGTCCAATCTTCTGGTACCGGTGCCGTGTACGGAATGTCCAAGGCTGCGATTAATCAATTTTCTAAAATATTAGCCTGTGAATGGGCTACCCGTAATATTCGTGTCAATGCGATCGCACCATGGATGACAATGACACCCATGCTTGTTGGTAAGTCTCCGTGTTTCGACATTTCTCTTGGGTCCTGGCCAGTGGTTTTTCGTTGTTTGAATCTTACAGCAAAACTCTCTTTTTCGTTGCTCGTCGGATTCTTTCTTTTTAAAAGATGCCGTCAAGAAGAATCCGTCACAATTGGATAAGGTCAAGGCATGGACACCGATGCATCGATTAGCCAATGCAGAAGAGATTGCAGGTCCTATTGTATTCTTATGTATGCCAGCCAGTTCATATATTACCGGACAGATCCTAACCGTCGATGGTGGCCTAACGGCACAAGGATTTGATGGACCATGTGTAACACAGGAGTAAGGGTAGGACGAGTAGCGAGTAAAGTATCATGAATCTTCTGTCCCATTGTATATGGTAGATTTTGAAAATTTGAAGGATGTATTTTCCAAAGCGAGATTTGATAAACGCCAGTGAAGTAAGGATGCTGCAACCATTGTTAGCTACTGTAACTGATAAGAGCCTTTTCTCTTGTTGCGTATGCAATCCTTCTGGAAATTAGCCAAAGATACAAGAAAAAAACACAGGGGAGTGAGTCTTTTTTCTCATCCAAGCCGTAAACAAACAAAAACAACAATAATGATAATACGAAATGTATGATTGCCATCGTCATGATGTCCTCCACCTCAACAGGCGGTCCATGATAGCGTTGACAATCCGGTGCTTTAAGCCGTGGGTTTAATATTGCTCATCGATATGAAGCATTCAACATGGTGCGTGGGGAGAAAAGGACCTCCGACAACAATAAAGTCAATCGGGCGATCCAAGCTTCCCCCACAAATCTCGAATGCTCTAGTTTAAAAATGAGCCCAAAAAAACAACAATGAAAAAAGAAGTTCAAACATGAATCATTCATAACATACCATGCCGAAATCAATCGATACGAGGCTCTCCTCACCATCCGAACAACCCCATGAGGTACCACAGTTCTTCCTGCCAACAGGCATAGCTTTCCGCTAGCTAAATTTCATTAGATAGTCGGCCATTCTTTGCATCCATGGAAAACATGGTATAGGATGCCTCTTTGTCAGATGGGAATCCAGCAGTGTTGTGGTAGTTGCTAATAAGAAGATGTCGTAGTTCGCGACATCGGGCACCAACTGTAAGTGCCGCCATCACTGTCACAAACCTCTCTCTCACACGAGAGTGCACGGTTGTCACTTCTGCAACCCTGGAATTGGCGGCTTTCGTGGTAGTCGGTGTGTCCTTCGTTCGTCGATGAAAAAGCACGGCCGCCAAACCGGGATCTTGACGAAAAAGAGTCATTGCCCCAAAAAGACAAAAAACTTTCGTTCCGATTCATCTCTGCTTCACGAGAACCCTCACGCTACCAATCGCCCTACTACCGGTACTACTTTCCATCGGTGGTTTGGATATTCTACTCGGCAACAGCAGCAGCAACAACAAACAACAACACAAGAAAACAAAGAAGATGATCATGCCTAGTGAAGTCCGTGCTGCACATTTACTCATTAAGCATACAGGATCACGAAATCCAGTATCTCGTCGGACGGGACAACAGGTGACCATGTCACCAGAAGATGCCATGAGAGAATTAATGAAATATGAAATCAAAATTAAACAAGAGGGGATTGATAATGCATTTCCAAAATATGCATGCGAACGATCCGATTGTTCCTCCTTTCGAAATAATGGTGATCTAGGTACGTGAGAGGTGTGTGGGAGGTGTCCTATGCTGTGTGTGTTTGAATGGTGTTGCCCCCCCTTTTTTGGCAGAAGGATCAAGGACTCCCAACTTCCCAAGTCGGTCCATCATGAATGGGATGTTGTGTCAAGACGGTCAGTCAGTAGTTTGTTTTCTCATTTTTGTATGTATCCCCCTTCCATCTTCGCCTTTGCCGTCTCTACTATAGGATATTTTGGTCGTGGAGATATGCAAGCTCCGTTTGAGGATGCTTCCTTTGCATTGCAACCAGGTCAAATGTCTGGAATTGTTTCTACCGATAGTGGATATCATCTCATCTACCGTATCGCATAATACTATCATGGCAAATAATGTGATAGGATAGGATAGGATACGTATATCATAGGGGAAAGATTTATGAATCACTCTGTTTTCAAAACAAAAAACTTAAACACATAGTTCCCTTTTGAGCGGAGAGACTGTGTACATAACTCTACCGTATTCCATGTCCCTGATGGACCATTTCCCTGAATGTGGTACGAGAGGAAAGGCCCCGTATACCAACCCCTCAATACGTTCATTCTGTCCACCGTCTTCGTCGTCATCTCGCTGCAGATGATGGTTTTTAGGCAATGCTACGAATTAGATCTTCCGTTTCTCGCAATACCTCATCAATTTCGGAATAGATGGGTGACACCACGATCTTGCTCCGACTACGACCATTACTTCTGCTGCTGCTGCTACCACCACCGCCACTACTCGGTTTCAGTAATAAAGATTCCACTGACGATGTTGTACCAGTAGTAGTATCCACCGTAAGGATAGGTTGTTCTTCCGTCAGAAAGTCAAACTCGACTCCCGTGGGACTTTCTGGAAGAGAAGACTTTCTTGTACCAAGTGTATTCGGGATACTAGATCGACGATGGGTATCAATGGCTGTGCTACAATCTCGTTGAATTATCGTCACGAGAGTATCTCGTTCCATTTCCCACTCTTTCTTTGTTGCCTCCAGCTCTTGGGCATGCTTCTTCAATAATTCCTTGTGTTGTTCCTCCAATTGATGTCTCAATTCAGCACATTTTAATTCCATCCCTGCCCGATGGTGGACCTCCCGTTCATATTGCTGGGTGATTTTAGTAATTTTTCCTAATGCCTTACGTAATGCTTGATCGGACGTCTCTTGTTGACGCAGAAACTCGTGTTGCATCTGCATTGACGTGTGTTGCGTGTATAGAACAAAGACAAACGTTAGAACACGTGCCTCTGTTGGAAGAAGAAAAGATATCTGATTCGACAGTCGAACTATTCTTGGTTCTCATCAATATCGTTCTTACCTCAGCCAATTTGTCTCGTTGGTCGTCTCTTGTCTTCTTCAATAATTCTTCCGTTTCTAATTTCAAGACTCGTTTCATTTCATCCAATTGTGATTGTAATGTTACACGAGATTCCTCATCGACCTTACGTAAGGCCTCTTGATGATTATCCTGAAGTTTTTGGACGTAATGGTCATGTTCCATTGTAAGGCGTGTCATTTCTCGTTTATGTCCCTTGATTAGATGAGCACGTTCCGCAGAATCCTTCATCCGAGCGATCCGATCGGATACTGAAGATTCCATTATCAAGTCGGGATGAGGAGTAGGATATGACGACGAGGAAAGGATTCCACCACCGTTGTCATTGGTATGGAATGGACGAGTATTTCCACGAGTCATGTTGGTACTTTTTCGTCGAGGCGTCGTCGCATCTGCTGCCGATGATGAAACAGAATCTTCCTCCAACTCCCTTCCTAATGATTTGTCATTCACTTGTGCTGCTTTCTTCTTCCATTGTTCGATTTGTTCTCCGTGAGCCTCCTTTAGTTGAGTGAGAGTCATCGTCAAATCTGCAACCTCTTGCTCTTTGGCTGTGAGTTTGTCTTGAAGCAGTTGAGTAGCGGCCTCTTTCTTGGCTTCTTCCTCTTTACTCATCTCATTCAGGTGGTCTTTCTGGTTGTTCAGTTCATTGATCTTCTCATTAAGTTGGGTAAGTTGTTCTTGTAGACTGGCGTTTTCCGATTCTAGTTCGGTCTTGCTTTGAAGGACGGAAGTATGTTCGTCAACCAATTTCGAATGACGTTGTGTCATTTCGTCAAGTTCTTTCTTCGCAGATTCCCATGGTTGTTTTAATTCCTTAATTCGATTATCTTTCGATACTTTCCGATGGAGTGATTCCTTCCTTTCACGTGTAAAATGAGACAATCGTTCTTCCCATCCCATTCGTTCTTGATTCCATGCCTTCGATTGATCATCCAATTCCTTTTGTTTCGACTGAAGATCAATCTTTAGAGATTCTTCCAATCGATCCAATTGTTCTACCCAATGAGATTGTTTACCTTGCCATTGATTTTCTTTTTCCTCCTGTTCATGCCTTAATCGTTGGTTGGTAAAATGGCTTTTGATGAGTTCTTCTTTCAATCGTATAAGGGCTTGAAGTGCCGTTTCGTGGATCATCGATACCTCCTTCGCTGATGGGAGATAGCTATTGTGGTGATTATGGGGAGATGACGATAATGGTAGTTTTTGTGGACCGAGGTGATTGTCTTGGTTGTTAAATCCGTAGACTGACGAGATGGTCGATGAAGGATTGTGCCGACTTTCATCCTCGTCGTATTCTTCCTCGACAATTCTTTGTGAAATTGTCGGATGATGATGTCGTGATAATGGTACAGGTCCATGAAAGAGTGGTGAAAGACTGAGATTTCCTGTAGTTGCACTCCCAAACGTGGTTGTACTGCTATTACTACCGATGCTCCCACCTCCACGATTCCTTGCCATCGTAATGACCCGTAAGGATCGTTGTGTACGTTGGATTAAGGGGTCATTGGTATGGTCATCACTTTCTTTATTTTGTTGCGTCGTGATCCCATCCTCCTCCTCATCATCATCATTGTCTTCCCACCATGTGGAATCTTCTTCACTGTTCTCGTCCTCGTCTCCTTCTTCTGCTTCTTCGTCGTTGCCGTTGTCGACGCCGTACACCTCTTTCTCTTCTTCCCATTGCACTTCGGAGAGAGGAACAGGAGGAGGTTGTTCTTGTCGTCGTCTTCTGTGAGGCTTTGTTTGTTGTCGTTGTTGTATGGTATTGGCAGTAGGTAGGCTTGTAGGATTCGTATTGAATGGATCCTGAGACCAAGAGAATGTCGTTTCCATATCCAAAGAATCTTCCACAAGAGGACGTGGAGGATGATTCTGATGTTGATGATGTTGACGACGTCGTCGTTCACGAAGGGAGGATGGTAATGATAACTTTGATGATGATGTTGTTGGAATTTCTTCCTCCAATGAAAGCCGGGGAGTTGAAGATGATGGTGTCGTAGTCGTACGACTGTTTCGAACAGTCATTGGTAGGGATAGGGATCGTGGTGGTGGTGGTGGATGTTGTACTGACTGTGACATTGGATGTGAAAGACGATCATCATGACCACGATGGAGACGACGACGTTGACGAATATTGCTAGTACTTGGACTGTGGAAGGTATCAATGGTCGGCGTTATCGTCGGCGTTGTCCTTGACTTTATCGTTGTAGTCGTCGTTGTCGTCATTTGCATTGGTGGTGGTCGATATAATGTAGGTTGAGGAGTTTGTTCCGTCCCATCGTAACTTTCTTCTTCCATCATGATGTTAATGATGATAATGTTGATGAAACCAAAGCGGAGAGTAGTCACAAAATAACCAATTAGACAACAATCCCCACTCTCGTCCTGTCTCTTGTGATGCCGGTCGCACACAACTGACTGTGATGACGGTTTTGTAGGATGGTTCGGAGAAAAACCACGGATTTTTCGACAGTGAAAAGTAATTTGAAAATGAGTCCCGGTTGAAACCCGATCCAACACTCGAAAGTTCAGTACCAAACCACCAAACCAAGCTATCCTACGTACATACTAGGGCTACAAAGATGATTGAAGAGTCGGAGGTGTCCAAGGCAACTGGATGCAACTCGGTGTCACGACGTCGCCACGGCAAGAAGGAGCGAGACGACGCATCTTTTGTCACCCTCTACTACTTTTCTTCTCTTCATTCACAGTCCATATACCGTGCTGGTGTTACTTGTGGTACCATCATGCCCATTATATGTGAAAAATGGAATGGACATCGAGGACCGATCTCATGTTTGGATTCTTCGGAGGAGGAGGTGGTGATGATGATGGAAGAGGGGGATGGAGGGTGCAGTAGTAGTAGTAGTAGTAGTAGCAGTGGAAGGACGAGTCACCGTTCTCTCTTGTTGAGTGGATCAGAAGACAAGACAGCAAGACTTTGGGATCTTCGAGAAAACAGTATTGGTGGTAGCAGTACCAGTAGCAGTAATCCACGACGACGGGCATCTTTATGTATTTCAGCACCTGGAGAAATCTTTAATGTCAAGTTCGCTCCGAAAATTCCAAAACGAAACCATCCACAAGAAGAGGCGTCGACAGCATTATCGTCGCCGTTTGCTAAAGATCATTCTATGTACGTGACATCGTCCGAATGAGAGCCTCTCACCCCCCCCCCTCCCCTCCCCAAAGATTATTTTGTTGGGCTTTTGGCTTTTTGACTTTTGGCTTTTTGACTTTGATTTTACTTATGCCTGTACCTTCCCAACAGATATATCTCCATGGAACGAATAGTATTGGAATATGATTTACGAATGGCCACAGGACCGATTCTATCATCACCGATTCGTGATCTTTCCATGATTTTACAAAATCAAGATGAAGTCAATCAAATTGCTGTCACGTATTCATCTTCCTCTTCTTCTGACGTTTGTCATTACATAGCAACGGCCGATGATGCCGGGACGGTACGAGTAATGGAATCGACGTCGACACAAAGTCAGATCTTACATCATGATCCTAATGGTGTGGCCGTAGTCCCATGTTGTGCCTTTCGACCATTCGGTGGTGATATCAACTACCACCATCAGCAGCAGCAGCAGCACATGGTCAACAGAAGCAATGCCAAGAAGAAGAAACAGAAGAAATCAACGCTCGAGTTGGTCAGCGGTGGAACTGATTGTAAGATTCATTTATGGGATGTATTCAAACCAAAGTAAGTGTCTCGTGTTAAGTCCCCTTTTTTGTTCGAAGGATGAAAGGCCTACGATAGAAGGAAGGAATGTCGTGTTATCACTGGAGACTCACTTCTCTATCACTGTGTTGTGTCTCTCTCGTTTTATTTTCGATTGGTCAGACGTCCTATCTCTACCTTTACGATACAACCGAATGCTGGTGTTGATGCTAATAGTGATGGATCGACAAGCCGGCCTCAGATTTGTAATCCACCCATGGTACATTCGTTAGCATGGAGTCCCTCGGGAAGATTATTAGCTGCTGGTTTGGGTGATGGGACGATACCCATTTTTTCAATTGACAATCGAACATTAGTACAGACAGCATCACTGTCCGATGGTCACCTGTCGTCAGTCGCATTTGTCTTATTCCCCACCTTTGCTCAAGGTAATGAACGTTTAGTAATTTCCGGTGGAAGTGATGGTTCTATTTTGGGTTGGGATCTTGGAACGAATGTCTTCGAACTTGCCGATACGAATGATCCCAATGAACTTTTTGATAAAGATGACGACGACTTTTGGCAATCGACTACGACAAACATGGTGGAGGATGTCACAAGACAAACCAACAGTCTTTCATTGATGACTGGCAAACCCAAGATAGTATTTCAAATTTCTCATTCATCGAAAATTAATTGGATGACAACATCTGGGAATTCTATTTTCGTCGCCGATACGACACATAGTATCACCGAGTATCAATTGCCTCTTGATGATGGATAATGACAGTCTATGTCGTTCGATCCCTACCCAAAGGCTAAATTTTAACAACCATGCACTTACGATACGTCGTCTCATATGGCATACTTCACAAAAACGCCTGCCTACCACAAGAAACGGGAAAAACCTCCGCGAAACGACGATCCTTTCTCCTCATGTCCGACTTCCTCATGACCCCATCCCCAAAAACCATTCTTATATGACTGCACTGCCTACCAGTTGTGGTCCAGACTCTTGGATACCAGGATCAATCGCTTCCTCCTTGACAATTTTGGGTTTTTTCTTCTTTGTAGCTGCAGCTGGTGAACCTAGTGTGGTAGTATCACCTAACTTCTTTTTCCGTTCCGATACAATTGTCATTAACTTTTCAGATTGTTTATGTGATAGGACACCATAATGTAAACACCTTTTTTTTGGGTACCCCCAAAAACGATGGTAAAAAGAAGCAAACACAAAGCCAAAATTAGTATTGTGTCCATATCATGCACATACCCTCGCCGGTATTCCCCCCTACCCCACCCCACCCATCCACCATAAGGCGTAGTAGTATCCCCTGATATGATGATGACACGGACGACAACCGACCAATCACCATCACCCTTACCATTCTTGTGCCATGGCTGAATCTGGTCGTTGTCGAAGTAAGGTCTCATAAAACACTCGATCACCACTGCCTGCTGTGGGAGTTGGAAACTTTTGTCCTGGCTTTGGTTTTTCCTTTGTCATATTGTATTTTACAGTGATGGACGATGCGTAGACTCGAAACACTATAACAAGGTCGAAGAGATAAACGTTGTCGTTGTCTCTCAAGTGGAGTATTTCAACAGTCCAAGTACCGTATACCCCGAACATTCTCCTTCCAACCCAAGGTGCATCACGATCCGGAGGAAGTTGATTCCAAGTGGTCGAACTTGGTACAGTACAGCGAAACCACAAATCCTCGATTTTTTTCATTCCCGGGAATTCAATTTCACAGCAATTTTTCTCGTGACTGAATGACGTGTTCGTTCGTCCAATTTTCTTTCTTCTTGGGTGGAAACAAAAGGCCACCATGGTTGTCGCCTCCCAACTGCGAATCATGGTTCATGGCAACGATTTTCACTCTTCACAGTCAATCAAAATAAGTTCCACAGTACATTCTCTTTGAAAAAAACGCGGACGCCAAAGTCCTGCACCAAGATGAGAGCACTATATCTTCTTTTGGTATCGGTTCATGGAACGGTTCAGGCCAATGCCTTCCTCCAACAGGGAACTCCACTCTTCGTCTCGACACAAACGACGAATGTTCGTAAGAATTTCATCTCTAGTCGACATGCTGTGAAGGAACAAACGAAGAATCAGGAATTGGACTTACGGATCCTTGGTCAACTCGATGGTTGTGGAAGTGGTACGGCAGCT
>Ga0194115_10008104_pt1 | contig 10255 bp, 5 predicted proteins | sample TA2MahsurfametaG_3_FD_148656 | JGI IMG/M metagenome (GOLD analysis project Ga0194115, IMG submission 148656) | Freshwater microbial communities from Lake Tanganyika, Tanzania - TA2015002 Mahale S4 surface | ecosystem: Environmental > Aquatic > Freshwater > Lake | place: Tanzania: Lake Tanganyika... | reverse complement strand
AGTATGGTAAAGTTTTCACAATTACTGGAGTAAATACTGCTGCGAAAACTTTTACATTCCTTTCAGGTATTACAACTATTCCACATACATTTACTGGATGGCCTGAACTTGGAATCACTACATTTAAATATACTAATACCACAGGTATTGCAACTGCTACTACAAGTGCAAATCATGGATTTGTTGTAGGAGATAAAGTAACTCTTGCTGGACTAGCATTTACTTGTCCATCTGGAAGTGGAATTACCACTACAATTTTCCCAGATGGAACTTCACTTACTGCTAGTACTGATGGATTTACCTTCACTGTAACCGGTGTCACAACAAATACATACACATTTAATGCAGGTATTTCCACTTATATTCATAGTTACAACTCTGGCGGAACGACTAAGAAAGTTGGAACAACTCAAAAAGTTGTACTTTATCCTGATGCTGCTAAAGATGGAAGAAATGAATTTGGTGTTGTAGCTGTAGGATCATCAACACAATTCACAATTCGGGCTGGGGTATCAACAATAGAACATTATTATGTTCAAGGTGGTACATTAAGATTATCTAGACCAATTATTAACAAATCTCCGTATATTCAAAACTGTTCCATTCTTTCTTCTCTTGGTGGTAATGGTATCCTTGTAGATGGTGATAAAACAGCTATTATAAACAAAGGTATTCTTCCAGAGCTTGGAGAAATTCCTGTTGTAGGTGAACAACCAGAATTTGGTAAATCAATGGTTGCCAACGCCTTCACCATGATTTCCTTCGGTGGTATTGGTTGGCGTGTAATTAATAATGCCTATTCACAGGTTGTATCTTGTTTCCAAATTTTCTGTAGATATGGATCCTTAGCTCAGTCTGGTGGATACTTATCAATTACTAACTCTGCTACTAACTTCGGTGATATAGCTCTAAGATCAACCGGATTTAGTAGAAATTCATTTGTATTTGATAGAGGTAGAGTTGTAGCAAATGGTACTTCTGGTGGATTGCAAACACTGAGAGTCATAGGTGTTGGTAGATCTGATCAAGAATTGTATGTATTGAGATTTATCAATAATGCAAATCAAGATCAAACATCTAACTTCAAACCCGTAACTCAGTTTGCTGAATTTACTTCTGCTGGAGTAAACACTACTACAGAAGTAATCACAATTGCTGCTCACCCATTTGTTAATGGGGACAGTGTTGTTTACAGTGGTAATGAAGATGCAAATCCAAAACAAGTACTTGGTGGACTTGTAGACGATGCACTTTATTACATTAAGTATCTTAGTGCTTCTACATTCCAGTTATTTGAAGATGATAGTTTAACAAAAATAGTAAACTTGTCTGGAACTTTTACTGGAGTAGGTACTCTTACAAAAAATAATCAGGAATTCTTTAACTTTGAAACACTTGAAACCCACTCAGAATATCAAAAGATAACATTTGTTGGTCTTGGATCAACTGCTAACTTTGTTTCTGGTCGTGCAGTCACCCAAGGAGCTGGTGCATCAGCTGCAACTGGATTTGCAGTTACATTTAGTCAAACAACTAGAGAATTAATTGTATCTGTAGAAAAAGTTGGTGCGACCAGATATTATTTTAGTACGAGTACATCCATAGCAGATCACTCACCGACTCCTATTTCCGTAGGGGTAAGCTCAGTTGTAGGAATTACAACTTTATTTACTTTGAACTTTAAAGTTGATTCAACAACTTCAGGCCAAACGATTGCTGCTATTAATAGTTTAAATGAAAACTTTAAGTGTCATTTCCATAGACCATCTATTGTCAACTCTTCTTCACACACTTGGGAATATTCTGGAGCTGGTACTGATTATAATGCTCTTCCACAAAATGGTGGTCAGGCTAAACCTGATACAGAACAAGTTTCTGAACTAGGTGGTCGGGTATTTTCTTCTGGTACTAATGAACTTGGTGACTTCAAGATTGGTACTCAGATCACTGCGTTTAACAGAACTGGTAATATTGTCTTTAATAACAAAGTTACTATTGGTGAACTAGCAAGTATTAAACTATCACTATCCGGTGGTGTGTCAATTGAAGAATTCTCAACAGATACTGCACTCGGAGATAATGAAACTGGTGGACCAAAGAATTCAAGAGTTTCTACTCAATTAGCAGTTAAATCATTCTTGGTCAACAGACTTGGAACCTTTATTGATAAACAGGTATCTACAAATGCTATTCCAAATGCTGTTGTTCAACTGAATGCTCAAGGGCAAATCAATCCAGATCTTATTCCACCACAAGTGGTAACATTTGAACTTACTAATGTCGGCGGCGGTAGAACTGTTTTAGCAAACAAGATTCCTGCGGTCAGCCTCAAACAAGGTGATACAGTTGTAGAACCAGATGATTCTTTTGTACTTGTAAATGATATTCTAAGTCAATATTTGATTCCAGATAGTTCAACAACAAATTACACATTCCAAAATGGTGATGTAATTACATCTGCACTTGCTGAAGCGGTAACTGGTGTTGTAACTGCTCCACCTAGAGGAATTGGTATTGGAACACAAGTTCAGGATTATGTTGGATACGGAACAACAGGTCTAGTCAAAGGAGTTCTTCTTAATCTTTCAATTACTGCTGGTGGATCTGGTTATTCTAACCCAGGAATTTATACAGGAATTACTTTAACAACAGTCACTGGTATTGGTTCAAGTGCTTATGGAACTGTAACGATTGGTGCAGGAGGTACAGCAACTACTATTAGTGCATTTGCAGGTGGTAAAGGATATGTTGTAGGTGATGTTTTAACTGCTGCTGATGGCTTAGTCGGAGGACGATCTGGTGGTGCTCAATTCCAAGCAACAGTTACTTCAGTAGAAACAAGACTCTATCTAAAACTAACTGCTAATCAAAAATTTGCTGGATCTATTGGTTTGGCAGACCATATTTCTGACGGAAATGCGGGAACACTTACAACTTCTTTATTAAGTAGTTACTCTGTGGATCATACTCCAACAAGTGTTGATGTTGGTGGTTCTATCGACTTTACCAATAGTAGAATTGTAGTTGGTGTTGGTCACCAATATGGAAATGGAGATCCAGTCATTTATGATTCTAAGGGCGGTACAATGATAACTGCTTCTGGAAATGGTATTCTTGATCAATCAACTTACTATACAAAAACTGTTGGTGTTTCTTCTGTTGAATTGTATTATGATTACTCTCTAGTTAATAAACTAACCTTTAGTGGAAGTGGAATTGGAACACATCGTCTTCTAAGAAATGTTACTAACATTGCTGCAGAAAAACTTGTTATTGTTGGTCATGGATACTCAACTGGAACTCCATTTAGAATATTTGGAGCTGCGCCTACTGGAATTACAACACATGAATTCTATTATATTGGTGCGGTAACAACAAATGCGTTTAGTTTACATGAAACTCAAGCAGATGCGTTATTATCTGTAAATGGGGTTTCGTTCAATCCTGTAGCTTTTGCAGCAACAGGACCAGGTGGAATTACTACATTTGTACACCAAAATATTAGATATAGAAAACATGTTAATACATCTTCTAGTAATATCAATAACTTCTCACTTCTTGCAAGAGATAGTATTGATGCATCTAATATCGTCTCTGGCATAATTCCAACAACCAGACTAGGTTCTGGTGCTGCAAATGATCAAACGGTCCTTGCAGGTAATTCTGAGTACAAGAAGGCGGTATTTAGTGTTGGTATAGGAACAACATCTGTTCTAGGAATTAGTTCATATAGTAGTGCAATATTAGCGCCTGGTGGTATAGGAATTAATACTTATTTTGGAAATGTTGTCCTTAATATCAGTGACTCAAAATCAGCACCTGCAGATGTTTTCTCTACAAAGGGTGTTGCTAGATTTAAAACTAGCACTTTTGCTATCGGTGACGATGGTCAAGTTACCATCAAACCAGGAACTCAAGGTGATATTGATGCTTCATCTCTCCAAGGTCAAGGACCTGCCTATTATCTCAATTCTGCTAATCATACAGGATCCGTTCCTATTACCAGAGGTGGTACTGGACTTACTGGCGTTCCAGCTCTTGGAGCAATTCTAATTGGTAACGCAAGTGCTTATAACTTAACTACATCTCCAGCATTTACTGGGAATGTAACCCTTCCTAGAATGTTTGTAGAAAGAAGTGGTAACACTGCTTCAGGTATAAGTTGGTATAGTTCTGGTTATACATCTTGGGCAACTTATATGGCCCAAGCATCACAAACAAGTGTAGGTCCTACAGGAAATATTACAGCACCTTCTGGAACTTTAGTTACATCGTGGGCACTTAGAAACTTTATTGAAAATGCTGGTGGTTATGGCTGGACTTTCGAATCTGGTACTTCTACTGGCCAACCAACCGTTGTTGCAGAGATTCGTTCTTCCGATGGTTCATTTAGAACTGCTGGCAATATTACTGCTGTTGGCAATATCACTGCTTCTGGAAACATTACGGTTGCTGGAGCACTTGTATTTGGAAGTACCACATTCCCAGTCCCAACTTCTTCAAATATTGGAGCAACATTAAGATATGATGATAGAGGAATATATTGGGATAATGAACAGGGTGATGTTTATACCGGTGGAACCGTTGTTAGAGGTTATACTATGGGTGGTTATAAAGATTCTACTGCTTGGACAAATGTAAACCGAACTGATCACGCAAGTCAGACTACTTATAATTTGGGTGACCAGGTAACAACTATTGATGCATATACTGCTGCATCATCTAATGGAACTTTTGCTTACATGTTTAACCCAGGTGGAAACTGGACTGCACAAGGTAACCAAATCAACAGATTTAACATGTTAACAGATAGTAATTCTGATATTGCAACTACAATGTTGACAACAAAGGATAGAAACTCTGTAATGAGATATAAGTTCATCTATGCATACATCTTTGGTGATAGCAGACCAGAAAAATTCATCCATGCAACAGAAACTCCTGTTTTATTCTTAGGAGTAAATGATTCAAATGGTTCACATGGAAACAACCCCGCATGTGGTCAAGGTGAATTAAGAGGATGGCACAATGTTTCTTCAACTAGAGGAAATTATTTACAGTTTGCTACAGAATCCTGGAATACTTGGGGATCTGTTCCATCAGTAGATGGTACAAACAAGGCCATTAGTTCCTATACTGGATACATGTATTGGAATACTGGTGGTGGATATCAAACTAACAATGCAATGTCCAAGAGAGATGATCACACTGGATCCCAAATCCTAACAATTGCAAAACCAGGCGTCACTGGTGAAGAATCATTCCATACTGGCGAATTGGCTGGATATATGGTTGGAATGTATAATGGTGCTCAAAATAATCAGGGAGGACTGATGAATTACACTAATAATGCTTTCACTTTTGTTAGTGGTCTAAATAGTCAAGGAACCGCAGGCAGGGCTTCTGCTGCTGGCGTAGAATATGGTAGAGGAGTTTAATTAAAATGAAAATAGAAGAAAAAATTTATTTGATTTCAAAAAAAACTGATTCTATTATTAATATTCCTGGATACAGAACATTTTTCAATCTATATGGTTGGGATGTATTTTCTATACCTAAAATTCATTATTCAATTGTACAAACTAATGATTTAAAATTTTTTGAAATAACTCAAGATGAAGCTAAAGCTTTTAAATCTTTTGGTGATGCAAGAACTACTATCAAAGTTTCTTTGGCCGATGATGAAGAATTTGATAATACATATGAAAATAGTGGTAAAGTTAAAGTAGAAGTTACCGAATCTAGATATAATAATATTATTAAAATGATGAAGTTATTTGCAAAAATTTTATTAGAGGAAGAATTTAATAACAGATATAAAAAATTAAATTATGATGCTTGTGAGTTGGAATCTAGAACTTGGCAAACTCAATCTCAAGAAATAATGCAATATGATTTGGGTAAGAGAGAACTCCCATTTTTAAATCAATTATCTGGAGTTTATGGGGTTTCTTTAGATGAGATGGTTAGTTTAGTTAAAACCTCAAAAAAATCTCATGATAATAAAGTAAATGAACTTTATTTAAATTTATTAGAAATAAAAAATAAATTTAAATCTGCTACTTCTATCATTGATTTGAATTTATTGTATACGGAATATTTTAATTTATCTACTCCATTCCCACAAGAATTTAAATTACAAAGACCAGACCTTTTCAATGAACACGGTAGGTTAATTAAGAAATTGGGAGTTGGATACAACTTCTAAATACATAAAACATTTGATTTTATTATTTTAAAACTATGGAAAATAAACAAATTTCTGACGAAGAAATAATGAAATGTATTTCAAATACATCATTTGCAATGTCCGACTATCAAATGAATAACTTTGTAATTAATTCCCAATTAACTGATTTTAGACAAGTAAAACAAATAATATTAGAATTATCTGGAAGATATGATATACTAAAAGAATCTGAAATTGATCTAGAGAGGAGAAAAATAACAAAGGAAAAAATTGAGCACGAATTATCAAAGTGTGAAGATCCTTTTGATAAAAAATTTTTAGAATTGGATTTAAAAGTTTGTATAAAAGATATAGAAGCAGTAGAAAGAAGAAGAACTACGCAAATAAATGACTATAATTTTTTTGCGGATAAAATTAAGGCAAGATTTAAAAACAAAGAAGAATTAAAAAACTTTTTAGAAAATCCAGAAGAAGAAAGAAAATATTGGATTGCTAGGATGGGTAAACAAGCTGCAATTGATATTTTATCTATGAGTAGAATTAGCGTAGGTAATATGGACTCTATAGCTATGATGAGCGAAGACGATCAGGTTAAAGTTCTTTCTGTTGCACTTCAATATTCAGGATTAATGTCTGTTGGTATGAACAAACTTCAACAACAATTTCAACCATATCTAAAAGAACTTAGTGATAATTCAACAAAAATTATCCCCACCTTTGATAAAATTGAAGATAATTTAAATGTAAAACTTCTTAATGAGTTAAAAAATGACAAAAAAATGTTTGAAAGTTTTCAGTTTACCGATAAACCCGAAACTTGATTCTGAATTTGTAGAAGGTACTTTTATACCTTTCTTAATAGATCACCAAGAATATATTTTTGATTTATATTTCACATGTAGAATGCCTCCTTTTGGTCAAGATGCTATGGGAGATATTTTCACAAATCCCCAGCAAACTACATTTGATGCTTTGTATATATCCAAAAAAACTAATATTCCTCTCTCAGCAACTTTTAATAATATGTGGGTTAGACCAACCCAAGAAAATTTAGATATTTTTATACAAAATTTTAAGTTTTTATATGACAAAGGAGTAAGGATAGCAACAATTCCACACACATCTTGGATACTTACTGGACAGATACAAGAAGCTTTTCCAGACCTTTTTATAAAAAATACAATTTTAAGAGAAGTTACTAGGCCGAATGAAATAGTTTCTTTAGCCAAAGCTGGATTTCATTATATTAATCTTGATAGAGATTTAATGAGAGATAGGGAATCTCTGATTGCAATTAAAGAAGCAAAAGACTACTGTGCATCTATAGGTAAGCCAGTTAAGTTATCTTTACTAGCAAATGAAAATTGCTGGGGTGGATGCCCTATTATGCCAGAGCATTATCAATATAATTCCACTAGAATTGAGAATGAACCCCCGTATTTTGGAAATATTATTAGTAGAGTGTCGTGTTCAACTTGGGATGTTTTAGATCCATCTTCTTCGTTGAAAGCAGCAAATATACCACCATGGAAAGAGGATTGGGAAGAATTTTTAGATTTAGGTATAGATGTTTTTAAAATGCATGGTAGAGAGTCTGCTATGCGTTTAAGTGAATCTATGGATATCATTAAAAAATGGTCAGAAGGAGAAGAATTGCTATGTTCAAGGTTTAATAATTATATTGAAGATGTATCTCTAAAAGAAAAACCCATAGACATTTGGAGAGAAAAAATTAAAACATGTAAATTTGATTGTTGGAAATGTAATTATTGTGAATCGGTAATAGAATCTCATTTAAGAAAACAAGATAGAGAACTACACCCATATGTTTCACATGTGATCAAATCCATAGATGATTCTGCTATGAAAAAAAGTAATTTTAATCAAAATGAATTTGACATAGAAGGTCTTTCTTCAAATAGAGTTAGACATTTTCTCAATAACTTATGTTCAATGGAAGACTCAGTTTATCTTGAAATTGGATCATATACTGGAAGTACATTTATACCTGCGATTATTAATAATTCGGTAAGATCTTATGCCGTAGATAATTACAATCAAAAAGATATTTCTCCAGCCAGATCCGATCTTGATTGGAATGGATCAAAAAATCCAAAAGATGATTTATTAAAAAATTTAAAAAGATATGGTGTTAATAATTATTCAGTTTTTAATTGCGAGGTAAGTGAACTTTCTCATTTAAATTTTACAAAATCACCAAATATATTATTTTATGATGGAGATCATTCTTTTGAAAATCAATATAGGTGTTTAAATCATATTATAAATTATATGCAAAATATTTTTATAATGGTTGTAGACGATGCAAATTTTATAGATGTAGTTCCTTCAGTAAAAAAAGTTTTAGAAGATAGTGACTTTAAGATTTTATTTGAAAAACAAATTTTTACTCCACAATTAGAAGATTCTACTAGTTGGTGGAATGGATTGTTTATTGCGGTTGTGGAAAAATGAAAATTTTTAATGTATTTCCAAATCCAGTTTTTATTGAAAATTGTCCTTTTGAAAAAGACATAAAAAATTTTGTGAGTCAAGAGTTGAAACTGGGAACTTTAACAACAAATGAAAGTTGCCCAAATCTTCATCACCTGGATAACGAGGTAAAAAAATCTATTCTATCAAAAGATAAATTTAAAGAATTTAATGAATGGTTAATTAAATGTGCCAATTATTATGTAATGGATATCCTTGGATATGAGTTGATTGATGGAATGATTGTTAGTGATAGTTGGTTAAATGTTTGTAATAAAAATGGAATGCAAGTTCCACATTATCACACAAATTCATATATTTCCGGTACATATTATGTAAATATTGTTGATGGCCACGCGCCATTAACATTTAGACATATTGACAATTCTACTCACAATTTCAATCAGTCAATTTCTATTAGTGTCGGTAAATCTCCGACTTTATATAATTCTGATGCCGTATTTTTTCCCGAAAATGGCCAATTATTTTTGTGGCAATCACATTTAACCCATGGGTACTTCAACAACCAATTTGATAATAGAATTTCATTATCAATGAATTTTTTACCAAAAATTATTGCAAATCATCGTTATGCTTTTAAAATAGTTCCCCATGAATAAACAAATATACTTTCTTTCTGGATTTCCTAGAACAGGAACAACGTTATTGTCTTGTATTTTAAATCAAAATCCAGAGATATACGTTAGTTCTACTAGTGGATTGTTAGACTTTTTAGCCGGAATTGGAAATTTATATCACCAAGTTTCTGAACGTTATGATTCAGTAAACCCAAGTCAAATTAAAAATTTGTATAAGTCAATTTTTAATTCTTGGTATGAACATATTGATTCTCAAATTATTTTAGATAAGTGGAGAGGGTGGATAAACAATATAAATCAATTACAACAAGTAACAGGATCTGTTCCTAAAATAATCTATACATATAGACCTTTAGAAGAAGTGGTTACATCATTTCTTTATCTTATAGGTAATGATCCCAACAATTTTGTAGATAAAAATATGAAATCTATGGGAATAGAAATAACTAATGAAAATAGGGCTAGATACTTATGGGAACAAGGAGTTATTGGTGAATCTTATTCAATGTTAGAAAATTATTTGAGACAAGATTCAAATGCAAATGTTTTATTTTTATCTTATTCGGAGTTAATTAATAACTCAAAAACTTGTTTAAATTTAATTTATAATTTTTTGGAATTAGATAATTTTGAACATGACTTTAAAAATATAAATGGTTCAACTAATGAAAACGATAATCATTGGGAATTAAAAAATTTACATACTATCAGATCAACAATTAGACAAGAATATAAAGATCCCAAAAAATACTTAACAGATCAAGCCATATCTTTTTTTCGGGATAAAGATAAAATCTTTGATTTTTTATCATAAATTATAAATACCTCTAGGAAACTAGGGGTATTTTTTTTATGGCGCAACCATCTAGTAGAGCGGAGTTGAAAGATTATTGCCTCAAACAACTAGGTAAGCCAGTTTTAGAAATAAATGTAGATGACGATCAGATTGATAACTTAATTGACGATGCAATTC
>Ga0194115_10008103_pt1 | contig 10258 bp, 9 predicted proteins | sample TA2MahsurfametaG_3_FD_148656 | JGI IMG/M metagenome (GOLD analysis project Ga0194115, IMG submission 148656) | Freshwater microbial communities from Lake Tanganyika, Tanzania - TA2015002 Mahale S4 surface | ecosystem: Environmental > Aquatic > Freshwater > Lake | place: Tanzania: Lake Tanganyika... | reverse complement strand
CTTCCGCCTCGTCGTCTATGGTAAGTCCTTTGGTTTTTTTCATGTTCTAGGGCCACAGTCGGCGCGCATCGTTACCCCTTGGTAGTTCTTGGCATAAATAGATTTCCTACCGGGGGTGGGTGGTAGGGGTGGCGGGGAGTGGATTGTCGCGCCGGGCGTGAGCAGGGGGTTCAGGTTGCGATGTGACTGAGCGAAGCGTTTCCATGTGTCCTCGGCATACGCGGCCCAGCTCACGTCGGGCCGTCTGCCTTCCCGGTGATCGCTCTCACAGGCTTGCAGCACGCGCAGCGTCTTATCCCGCTGCTCACGGAGTCTCACGCGCCACTTCCCCCCGTCATTGGCTGCCGCTGCCTTGCCAAGCAGGGCCTTGAAGCGGGCTACGATTCCGGCTTCTGACTCGTCGTAGCGGTCCACTTCCTTGGCATCCTCCGCCGCATCGGGCTTTGCCCTTTGAAGCTTTGAAGATTCTTCCCTTCTTTCCTTTTTACTTTCTAAGTTAGTCGTTACCCGTCCGTTGGCTGTCCGTTGGCTGTCCGTTACCCGGTCGTTGGATTGGCCGTTATCATGCATAGTGGAGACGCTAAAAACGGACGTGTCTGTTAGGGCTGCCACGGTTCCCTTGTTCGTTGGCTTGAACGTGGCGAATTTCCATTTTGCGAGCTGCGCCTTGGCTGTCCGGTAGTTTTGCTCCGTCATGCCGTAGCTCTCAAAGTCGCCGATGAACGCCTCGCCTTTGGCCAGCCCGTGACGGTTGAAGCCGTCGGCCCATCGCGCACGGCACGCGATGACATACAGCAGCACAAAGGCGAGCGGGTTCGCCTTCAACAACTCCATGCCTGCTTCGGAACGGTGGCAACGGAACCAGCCGCGACTCTCAAGTGGTGCGCCCGGCTGGTTCATCGACCCACCCCTGCCGCATGGCGGCGTTTGCCCAACAACTCGCGCACGGTCAGGCCGTGTCGCCATCCGCCGTGCCATGTCTTCGGCTTGTGCCTCGCGTTCGGTGGTTGTCATCGGGCCTTGCGGGTTAGAAGTAGCGGCCCAAGAGCGGCAGGAAGATTCTGCGAAATGTGGCGTTGTCCGCTGTTGACGGCGCGCCAGTGACAGATTACTTTATCTAAACGAAAACCTTCCACCCCCCGCGCCTGAGGGCCGGGGGCTTTTCGTTTACTTGGTCGTCTTGGAGTCTTCATTGTGCCGAATCTTTCCCCATACGGCTCACTCCGTAATGACGCTTTGCCCACGCCCGAACTTCCGCCATGTCAAACCGCACGCGACGCGTTCCGATCCGTAAATGGGGCATTCCTTGAGCCATCAGGTTGTCAACGCTTCGCGGGCAGAGGTCGAGCATTTCAGCAACCGCGAACTTGTCGCCGAACTTAAATTCCGTCGGCGTTTCGGAGGTGATTTGGTTTTGCATGGTTTGTGTCGAAATCGTGTATAAGTGCAACTAATGAATCAAGTAATCGTAAACCCAGCTTATGTCAAGGCTACTTCTAAAAAAAGTTTTCCTTCCCTTGTAGGCTTTGAAGTGCCAAACGCTTACCCGTGAGGGGGTGCATCACGGGCACGGCTCGCCACTAGCGCGCCCAGGTGGTGGTTTAATGCGGGCCGCGAGGCTAGCTTGTTTCCGCGAGGTCAAACCGCAGCAGCAGCGATGGGCACAATGTTTGCCGCTTTACCTGTAGGCCTGGTGGCAAACCACTTTTGAGCGGCGTCGGGTGTCACCAGTTCGCGGTAGTGCTTGTGGATGACGGCGGCGGAGTTGCCGAGTTCGCCCGCCACGCGCCCGGCGTCATTGCATCGGGCAATCGAATAGCTGGCGAAACTGTGGCGCATGGCATTGCGCTTCCAAGGGACGCCAGCGGCTTTGGCCGTGGCTTGCTGGCGCTTGTGGAAGCAAATCCGGCCATGCGGCCAAACCCTTCCCTGCCTTGCCGCATATGGCGCGATCCACAAGGCGAGATTTTCCGCAACGGGCACGATTCTGCGGGAAGCCGTCTTCGCCGCGCTCTTGCCGACAATGATATGTCGTGCCTTCAAATCAATGTCCTGCCAGTCCAGCCGCTCAAGCTCCGCACTGCGAATCCCGGCGAACAATCCCAGCGCGAGGCACGGCAAAAAATCCTCCGGGGCGGACGCAAGCAGCTTGGCGGCTTCGTCGGGCGTGAACACTTCGCAATCGCCGTTGCTGATTTTCACCTTGTCAACTCCCGCAACGGGGTTGTCGTGAGCGTAGCTGCGGGAAACCGCAAACGCACAGAGCAGATGCGCCACGCGGCGGTTGTTATTGTAGCTCTGCGTCGAAAGTTTCTGGCCGTCCAACCACGCTTGCACGGCAGCGGTGGTCACACTGCCCATGTTGCACTGAAACGCAGTAGCGAATTTCTCGAGCCGGAAACTCAAATCGTCAAGATACCGTTCCGACGCTCCGCGAGACTTCTTCAGCGCCAGCAATTCGACGACAACCTCCGCAACGGTCTTGGACGTGATGGCCTTGTGCTTTGCCTTGTAGAACCGCACTGCGGCAGCCACGTTTGCCAAGTCGCCGGTGAGCTTGACGGCTTCGACCAGCGCGGCAACGGCAGCCGAGAGGGTGAGGCCGAGCGGTTGCAAGGATTGGACGGCACTGGCGTATTCGATGGATTGCTCACGAGTCATGCTTGCGCTCAACACGTCTCTCTGGCTCAATTGCCGGGCGAGCTTGTTCGCGGCTGCTAAGGCGTCGGTTTCGGTGCTGTAGGAATCGAAACGGCGTTTTTCGCCCGAATAGTTGGCAACCATGAAAGCCGGATTGCCCGACGGGGTAAGCCGCCGGTAAACGGTGACGGATTCGCGCCCGAAGGCGACTTTGCGCGGCCAGTTTTCACCTTGGGTTGGCTTTTGTGAGGTCGTGTTGGACATGCGTTGACTGTTGCACAAGTGTTGCAAGTTTGCAACTAAAATTTGATTTTGGAAGCACTTAAACGCAATTAAGTGCTTATATTGTAGATGGTTGGAGAGATGGCCGAGTGGCTGAAGGCGCTGGTTTGCTAAACCGGTATACGGTCAAAAGCCGTATCGGGGGTTCGAATCCCCCTCTCTCCGCCACTTTTCTCCGACTTTTTGCGAATGCCCGCTGCCGACACTCCCGCCAATCCTGCGCCACCACTACTGCCGCACCGCGAGGAGCGGTTGCACGCCTTGGATAATCTTCGCGCGGTCGCGATGCTGCTGGGCATTGTGCTGCACGCGGCGCTGTCCTTCATGACGTTGCCCATCCCGTGGATCGCACGCGACGTGAGCCGCAGCTTCGGCTTTGATGCGATGGTAGGGCTGATCCACGGGTTTCGCATGCAGCTCTTTTTTTTCTTGGCGGGCTTCTTTAGTCACTTGCTTTGGCAAAGGCTCGGCGTAAACGCGTTCCTCCGCCAACGCTGGCAGCGGATTGGGGTGCCGTTTCTGCTGGGCATGGTGACGCTGGTGCCGGCGATCATTATTGTCTGGGGCTGGGCCGAACAGCGCGCCGACCCACGCCCTGCGCGCCAGCAATACGGCCAGTTGACAATCTTCTCCATTCCCACTGGGCACCTATGGTTCTTGGAGCTGCTGCTTATCCTCTACGGCGGCGCAGCGTTGGTTGCGTGGGTCGGTTTGAAGGCGAAGCTGGAGGCTTGGTTGCCCCGGCTCGATGCGGCATTCGATTGGTTTATCGCGCGGAGCTGGAAGCCGCTGCTGCTCGTGCCGCCCTCGATTCTGTGCCTATGGACTGGTCCGATGTTAGGCGAGGTGGACCAAGCGGGACTGCGGCTGCTGCCGGCGAGCCGGGCGATTGCCTACTATGGGCTGTTCTTCGTGGTCGGCTGGTGGCTGCACCGGCGGCGACACCAACTCGATGTGCTCCGCAACTGGGTCTGGCTCGGCTTCGCGTTGGCGCTGGTGGGTTATCTGACGCTGGGCGCGTGCTTCGTCTCCCCCATCAAGCCGGCCGACCCGCGCTACGTGAGCATACGGCTCATCGGTCTGACTGGCGCGGCGCTCTACGCATGGGCGATGACTTTCGCGGTCACAGGCTGGTTCCTGCGCTTTGCTAGCCAGCAGCGCCCATGGATTCGCTATCTCGCGGATGCCTCCTATTGGTGCTACCTCTTGCACTTGCCGCTGGTGCTATGGCTACAAGTAATCGTCGCGAAGTGGGCCGCCAATGGTTGGCTAAAGTTCGCCTTCATCCTGGCGGTAAACGTCGTCGTCTTGCTGCTCACGTACCACTGGTGCGTGCGTTACACGTGGATTGGCAGGGTGCTTAACGGGCCAAGAGAAAAACCGAAAGTTAATGCCTAATGCAAACGGCTGGGTGAAGGATTCAGGTCTCCTTCATTCTGCATCGACCTCCTTACCGCAGATAAGGCCCGAGGACTTCCTGCCAAATTGCGTAGCCTTTTGCGTTCATGTGCAGTCGATCCTCTAAAAAGATGTCCGGTTTGGGCAAGCCGTCAGGGCCAAGCATCGCGTCGAAGACATTGATGAAGGCGAGTTGCGGATCGGCCTTCGTGATGGCCTCGATGCGCCGGTTTGCGTCCCGCACCTGCTCGACCTGTTTCCAGCGTGAGGGGTTGCCGGCATTGGCGATGTAGGCCACGCGTGTGCCCGGCAGCTTCTGCTTCACCAGCGCGACAAACTTCCGAAAATCCGTCTCCACCCGCTCGGGTGTCTTGCCAGCGTTGAGGTCGTTGGAACCGGCGTACAGCACGATCAAGCGCGGCTGATGCGGCAACAACAGCCGGTCAAAGTGATTCACCGCGTCGAACAACTCCGACCCGCCGAAGCCCCGATTCAGCACGCGATGCTGCGGAAAGTCCGCCGCCAACGTCTCCCAGCGCCGGATGCTCGAGCTGCCCGTGAACACGATGCCGCCCTTCACCGGCGCGTTCGTCGCGTCTTGCTTTGAGAAAGCCTCGATATCCTTCTGCCACTTGATGCACGAGGTGACGATGTCGTAGCCCGCCTCGCTGAAGTGCAGCTTGTCTGCCACGAACAGCTCCGTGCGCGGCTGGCCATCCTCGCCGAGCAGGTGCGGAAAGTAATTAATGAAGCCTAACTTGCCGTCCGCCTTGGCGTAATCGGCAATGAGCTGGTTCGCTTGCTTCACCTGCTCCACTTCGTTCCAGCGCGCCGGTGAGGTCGGAATGCACAAATAGGAGATCTGCGTCTGAGGCAGCGCAGCGCGGATCTTTGCGACAAGGGTTTGGAAATCAGCGAGCACCTGCGCCGGCGTTTTACCGGCATGTAAATCGTTGCCGCCAGCGTTGAGGTAAATCGTCTTTGGCGCATAGGGAATCACCACGCGGTCGGCGAAATGAATGCAGTCGCTCAACTGCGCGCCGCCAAACCCGCGGTTGATTGGCTTTTCCTTGGCAAACCGCTGCGGCAGCGACTTCCACAGCCGGATGTTCGATGCGCCGTAAAATAGCGTGGCGTCTTTGGGTGGGGCGTTGGTCTTGTCCTCCGCTTCATAAGCCGCAATGACCTTCTCAAAGCGCGCGGGGTCAGCCACCTTGGGCGCGGCGGCAAAAGCCAGCGGCACCACGAACAGCGCGGCCAACAAAACCAAGCCACGCAAACTTTGAATCAACTCGACCAGTAGCTTCATAGAGCGACTTTTCCGCGAGGGCCGCACAAGGGAAAGCGCAAAGATTGTCATGATGGAATCGCCGCTGGCCTTCGTCCCAGTTGTTGGTAGAATTTAGAAAATGTTAGACCTGCTGGGAAAACGCACCCGCTCCTTCTGTGACGGACAGTCGCGACGGGACTTTTTGCGCATCGGAGCGCTGGGCTTCGGCGGGCTGGCGTTGCCAGACCTGCTGCGCGTCGAGGCACAGGCGGGCATCCGCCGGTCACACAAGGCGGTCATTAACATCTTTCTGCCCGGAGGCCCGCCGCATCAGGACATGTTCGATTTAAAGATGGACGCTCCGAGCGAGATTCGTGGCGAGCTGCGGCCCATCAACACTAATGTGCCCGGCATCCAAATTGGCGAGTTGCTCCCACGCACCGCCGCCATGATGGACAAGCTGGTGCTCATTCGCTCCGTGGTTGGCGCGGTTGACGACCACAATGCTTTTCAGTGTCAAACTGGTCGCCTTGCCCGCGGCGCCCCCCAGCCAGCCGGCGGGTGGCCCTCGCTCGGCTCCGTGCTTTCCAAACTGCAAGGTCCGGTTGATCCAGCCGTGCCGCCGTTTTTCGGTCTCGCGCCGAAGATGGGTGAGATGCGCTGGGCGGACGCTGGCATGCCCGGCTTCCTTGGCGTCGGTCACGCGCCCTTCAAACCCTCCGGTATGGGCAAGGATGACATGGTTCTCGATGGCCTCACGCTCGACCGCCTCGACGACCGAAAGCGCCTGCTCACCAGTTTCGATCACTTCCGTCGCGACGTGGATAGCAGCGGCTTAATGGATGGCCTCGACAGCTTCACGCAACAGGCCTTCGGGATACTCACCTCAAGCAAGGTGGTCGAAGCCCTCGACCTAGAGAAGGAAGATCCGAAGATTCGTACGCGTTACGGCAAGGGCGATTCAAAAAACCGCGACGACGGCGGTCCGAAGCTCATGGAGCACATGCTCATGGCCCGGCGCCTCGTGGAAGCCGGCGCACGCTGCGTCACGCTGGCCTTCAGCCGCTGGGATCATCACGGCCGCATCTACGACGCGCTCCGACAGGATTGCCCGTTGCTCGACCAAGGCTTCAGCGCGCTCATAGAAGACCTCCACCAACGCGGCCTCGATAAGGACGTGACCGTCATTCTTTGGGGCGAGTTTGGCCGCACGCCGAAAATCAACAACCAGGCCGGCCGCGACCATTGGCCGCAAGTCTCTTGCGCCTTGCTCGCCGGCGGCGGGATGCGCACCGGCCAAGTGATCGGTGCCACCGACCGCATGGGCGGCGAAGCGAGCGACCGACCCGTCCACTTTGGCGAAATTTTCGCCACGCTCTACAACCGCGTTGGTCTCGACGCGAACAAAGTTACAATTCCCGACCTATCCGGCCGCCCGCAATACCTGGTGGACGGCTGGGAACCGATCAAAGAGGTTGTGTAACGCTGGCGCGGGCCACTATGGGCGCCACGGATCCCTCCACCACAACCAAGCTTCTACCGAAGCGCCCGGGATATACCCTGCTGCAACGCGAGGTGCGGCCGGGCCATGAGGCAAGCCAAGGCTTCAACATGATTTGAACTTTACTTCAACTGGTGCGTCGCAAATAGCACACATGAAACAATCAGCTCGCCCTGACCGCCGTTCATTCCTCAATCAACTGGGTACCGCTGCCTTGGCCGCGCCCTTTGTCACGCGCAACTTGCTGGCCGCTTCGCCCAACGAAACCGTGCGCCATGCGAGCTTCGGCGCGGCGGGCATGGCGGGCGCGGATTGGGGAGCGATCACCAGCCACAAGGCGGTAAAGTTTGTGGCGGTCGCCGAGGTGGATGTGAATCGCGCTGAGGCGGCGAAGAAGAAATTTCCCGACCTAAAAGTGTATCCGGACTGGCGCGAGATGCTCGCCAAGGAGCACAAGAACCTCGATTGTGTGAACGTCTCCACGCCCGACCACATGCACGCGCCCATGGCCATGGCGGCGATGCAGCACGGTCTGCACGTCTATGGCCAGAAGCCCCTGACGCATGATGTATATGAATCCCGCCGCCTGACAGAAGTAGCGCGAGAGCGAAAGCTGGTTACGCAAATGGGCATACAAGTGCATTCAAGCTTCGAGTATCGGGCGGCGGTGCAACTCGTGCAGTCCGGCGTGGTCGGCAAGATCAAGGAGGTGCACACTTGGAGTAGCAAAAAGTGGGGTGATCCAGCACCACGCCCAGAGAAGAATGATCCCGTGCCAGAAAATTTTAATTGGGATTGGTGGCTCGGTGTAGTTTCGGAGCGGCCCTACATCGGCGGCGGTTATTACCACCCAGGCAATTGGCGCAAGCGGCTAGATTTCGGCACCGGTACGTTCGGAGACATGGGTTGCCACATTTACGATCCGGTCTTCAAGGCGCTGGGCGTGACCGCGCCGCTCACCGTGCGTAGCGAGGGGCCAAAGCCGAACGAACACAACTGGGCCAACGACGCGATCGTTCATTACGTTTTCCCCGGCACGCAGTTCACCGACGGAAAGACGGTGAAGGTGGTCTGGTATGACGGCAGCCAGCGCCCGCCGGTGGACATCGTCGCGCTGCTGGGCAAGGTGAAGCAGCCGGACCAAGGCTCGATCTTCCTCGGCACGAAGGGCGTAATGGTGCTGCCACACGTCGGGAAGCCGATCTTGCTGCCGGAGGAGAACTATCAGGGCTTCGAACTGCCGAAGCTGGAGCCGGTGAACCACTGGCACTCCTTCGTTGAGGCGGTGCGCGGTAACGGCAAGACCTCCGCAAACTTCGATTACTCCGGCCCGCTAACGGAAACAATTCTACTCGGTGGCATCGCATCCCGCTTTCCGCAGACCACGCTAGAATGGGACGCAAAGGCGCTGGCATTCAAGAATGCCAAGGAGGCTAACCAATTCGTGCGGCGCCAGTATCGCCGGGGTTGGGAAGTGAAAGGGCTGAGCTGACCAAAGCGCAGGCCTCGGCCCGTCACAGCGTCCTCAGCAATGCGGCTTAACAAGGGCTGGCGCAACCGTGCCATCGAGTCGCAATATTGGTGGAGTTTTTTTGGTTCAAGGAGGACTTAGAGAAGGCAACTTTGCGCTTTGCTCCGCGCGGCTGAAACCTACCCTCCACACATGAACATTCTCGTCACCGGCGGGGCCGGTTTCATCGGCTCGCACGTTTGTGGGCGGCTGCTGCGCGACGGCCATGCCGTGTGGGTCTTTGACGACCTGAACGACTTCTACGCGCCCGCGCTCAAACAGGCCAACCTGCGCGATCTCCAATCCCTCGCGCTTCCGTTTACCTTCTTCCATGGCGATTTGACCGACGCGGCAGCAGTTGAAGAGGTCTTCGCGTCCGCACCGTTTGACCAAGTCATCCACCTCGCTGCACGCGCCGGCGTGCGCCCCAGCTTACAGCAACCTGCGCTCTATCAGCGCGTGAACGTGGAGGGCACGGTGAACCTGCTCGAAGCCGCACGCGCACGGAAGGTTCGCAAAGTGACCATCGCCAGCAGTTCATCGGTCTATGGCGTTAACGCGAAGGTGCCGTTTAGCGAAGCGGATCCAATCTTTAGTGCGATCTCGCCCTATGCGGCCAGCAAGCTCGCGTGCGAGGCACTCGGGCACACCTACCATCATGTTTATGGCATGGACATCGCCATGCTACGCTTTTTTACGGTCTATGGCCCGCGCCAGCGCCCCGACCTCGCTATTCACAAGTTTGCGTCACTGATCAGCGCCGGTAAGTCCATCCCCGTCTTCGGCGACGGCTCGACAGCGCGCGATTACACCTACGTGACCGATACGGTGGAAGGCGTCCTCGCCTGCACACGGCAAGAGTTCGGCTTCGACATCTTTAACCTCGGCGAGTCGCAAACCGTCCGGCTGGACTACCTCATTTCACTATTGGAGAAATCCCTGGGCAAAACTGCTGTCATTGACCGCCAGCCCCCACAACCTGGCGACGTGCCGATCACCTACGCCAACATCTCCAAGGCCAGTGCGAAACTCGGCTACCACCCTTCCGTGAAGATCGAAACTGGCATCCCGAAATTCGTGGAGTGGTTCCGAGCCGCGCAAGCCCATCGCTAGTGGGCGCTTACTCGACCATCATGGCCTGGTCAAGCATCGCTGAAAGCTGGGTTAAAATAGCCTCATCGCTGGCAATGATAGTGGCTCCCGCAGCAAGTGCAGCGTCCCGCAGCTTCACATTCCGCGGGCTACTGAAGGCCAAAATCGGCACGTGATGTGTGGCGGGGTTTTCCTTAAGCGCGCGGATAGCGGCGCTAGCGTCTGTCGCCTTCCACTCCAAGTCCACGAAAGCCACCAAGGGTTTTTCACCAGCTGCAATTGCCGCGATGTCCGTGAGGTTTGTGACGTGCAGGATACGATAGCCTTGGTCACGCAGCTTGTTGCCCAAAGCGCTGCCCGGAAGCAATCGCTCGTAAAGCAGCAGTGCCAATGGACTCGTCACACGGTTTAGAGTGGGTAGCGGACAGGCAATTGAGAAGGAGAAAGGCGAGCGCGTTCGCGCCCGGCTTGAGACGCCAAGCGATGCACCCGGGGCACTCGACAACACTCACCCCTCTCCCTTGAAGCATTACGTTTTACGCCCCCTTCCCTTTCTGTTCATATT
>Ga0194115_10008097_pt1 | contig 10261 bp, 4 predicted proteins | sample TA2MahsurfametaG_3_FD_148656 | JGI IMG/M metagenome (GOLD analysis project Ga0194115, IMG submission 148656) | Freshwater microbial communities from Lake Tanganyika, Tanzania - TA2015002 Mahale S4 surface | ecosystem: Environmental > Aquatic > Freshwater > Lake | place: Tanzania: Lake Tanganyika... | reverse complement strand
GCTTCTGCCGGAGACCAACACCAGAACTACCAGCAGATTCAACCAACACCGCGGACTGAAGCAACACGAATCTCCTTCAAGACTAAAATCAGTACATAACAAAAACCACTACTAGAACATTGGAACATAATAGCACTACTAGAGAAAGAACCCCAACCGTGAACTCGTCGCCCTTCTCCGTTCTGCGTCGTTTTGTCTTGATAGATGTTGTTGAAATTCAAACACGTTCACAGTAGTAAATTACACTCTTCCCGCAGCCATGGAGACTCCTCGACATGAGAAAAAAAGCGATATTTCGCGCAGGAATCATCGTTGTTGGGTCAACAATGACGAAGTCATACAAGGTTATGACGCCGATCCGATATCGAGAAGCTCATATCTTACAAGGATTACGTGAGTTTGGATCAGAGGACGCACGTCGCAGTAGAAGGATTACGACATGAGATCAGCTTTCATGGGCGGTGTGCTAACGTCTCCAGAGCCATTCATGACAGTCAAGTCCTTCGCAAGGTCAGAATGGAGAGCTCTTCCCAGATTTCCACAACCCAAACCAATTCGAATCAAGGAAGTAATCGCATAGGAGCCCAATCGAACCGTAAACGCTCGAAACACATTAGTTATGGTCGAGCACCATGCCGATTGTAACAAGTACAACAGAAGCGACAATGTCAAAACACCCTGTATGAGCATGAAACTAAAATCCCGACTAGCGAGCATCGCACCATCCACAGTAACTGGTTTCGAAGGATGGATTTCAACGATAGAAGTCATCAATGAGTAACGGCGTGAGGAAGTGGGATACAAAAAGAGGATGACCAATCCCTCTGCCATTGACCTACCTGCAAAAATTGCTGTAGCCACCGTAATGAACACGGATGGCGCTGCCGCCTTGGATAATGCCTGGACAGCAAGATCTAAAGAGAAAAGAGCCGAGCCGAATCCTACCGTCAATCCGGCAACAGAACCAATTCCCAAGGCCGTTAGGATACCTAAAATCAAGACAGATTTGAAGTTTGCTCGGACTGCCGCTCCATCATTGGCATCTACCAACGCTGGTAGTTGTGTCTGAGAGAGTTGACTCAACGGTTCAGCAAACAACAGAAAGAATAAGACAAGATTGTTGCAAAGTTGATATGCAGCTGTCTCCTTCACACCGAGACTCATCGCTGTCCGTTGCATCGTCACAAAGCCAATCAAACGCAACACGGTAATTGCGAGAAGTGGACCTGTGAACTCCGTTAGACCCATAATTTCCTTACGGGTTGGCATTCGTATCACAGGGAGGATAGAACGTTTCCGTAGAGCCTTGATCATGAAGAAACTACTAAACAATGTTGCAAAGGATGTCGCCGCTGCCGCCCCCGAAACACCCCACCGAAGTGGCCACACACATAGAAGATAGTCTCCAATCACATTCACTCCTGCCGCCATTCCAATGATTTTCAATGGCGTAATCGCATCACGAGTTGCCAACATGATCGACAGGGATACACTCTGTGCCAGTGCGGCCCATGCGATGGCACCCCTCCAAAGAACGTAACTCGTTGCCGATGGTCGCAAAGATGGCGTGACATTCAACCAGTCCAACATCACAGGTGTGAAAAACAGATACCAGATAGACAAAAGGAATCCTGTCACTAACGAAACAGTCAGTGGTGCGGACGCAGCCTCTGCAGCTGCCTCCCTCTTCGTTGCTTCATCCTTCTTGGACCCATACGATCGTGATACCAATCCCGTAGTCGCTCTTGACAGGAAGGAGAACAAATACAAAAGCTGATCTGTACAGATCGTGGCTGGTGATAATGCTGCCAAGCCTTGAGTCCCCACGGTCTTTCCGACGAAGGAATTATCAATATTCGACAATAGGGGGTTGGCCAGAGAAATCTCAGTCGATATCGTCGTCTCTGATACAGTCTTCCTCTCCTCCTTCGTCCTATCACCATCATCATTCGGCTGAGATGGCAACCGGAAAGTTGACGACCTTGCGCGATCACGGTTCTTCATCGTTTTCACATCAAATCGGTGTATGGTTCTGCTCGGCATGAATGCGAGGCTTGTGGACCATATCGATCCCAAAATCAGGATGAAGACCTTCATCGTCTTGAATACAGTAGTAGTGACTAGGACCTGACTGTTCGATATGATATGATACGATACTGTAAGGCATCACAGTCCAGATAAAATCTGTCTGTTACAGTGATCGCAGGTGCCGCAGGTTTCGGTGGATTTGACCATGATGTGATGGTTTGAAGTGCGTCATCTTGACTCGTCCTAGTCAAACGCTTATGGAATAGGCCTTTCTCTCAAAAATGGCGCACGACTGGCGGCGTCACGCTCCGTTCCAATTGATCAACCGTGAGTCCATGGCAGCATTTCCGTTCACTGTCAATACACGATGTTGTAAATCTGAAATCATCAAAGGCGAGGTCGCTATGTGCTTGAAGTGAGACAGTAGAGAGAAAAATGATTTACAGTACCGGAAAAGCTTCTATTTACAGTTATATGGAACACGCGACTGCCCATTTCTTACACGCGTTCTAGGCCACGATCATAGTTGTAGGCATAGTTGGGAAGCATCGCTGCTGCTCCCATCGTAGTTAGTTCTGACCGTAATGATGCCTCTGGTTTGACTATTTTGAGTGAACTGGGTCCCATGAGTGCCATGATCCCATCATCGACAGCCTGTTCTAAAAATCGAAATCTTGACCCACCACCGACGAGTAACATATGTTGAATATTCGTCGGAATTTCTCCACTTTCTTCCAATACCTTCGTAATCGCAGACGCAATGAGAGCGGATGCACTTGTCGGTGCTGGAAGGGAAGAAGACAACTGACCATCATGCAGTAACTTTGGGATGACAGATTGAGTCCAATAGTCTTCAACACTCCGATCCATAACGTTTCGGGAGATGGTCATATCCAGGTGTGGGTCCGTGGTACGACGGCCCATGAAGAAGAAGGGGATATGAACTTTGGACGATGTTTTTTGGACTAACTCTAAAATACTGTCTCGGGCACCTGTCTGGATGAGTGCCAAAATCATGGGATCATTCCGAATCGTATCATCACCAGCCTCCTTGAGGATCTTTTCTGTCAACTGTTGGACGTAGGATTCACCACCGATATTATCCAAACATGAGGTTGCCAAGATACGATCTTCCCGTACGAGTGAAATGGAACTCACTAGGCCACCAATATCAATTACGAGTGTCGATGTCGACTTGATTTCATCCCTCGAAGATGGCATGGGCAATAGATTGACAGATTGTGCTCCCCAAATGGCTGCGACGGGATCTGGTACCGTGATCGTCTGATGAGATTCGTCATGATGATAATTCTGTTGGAATAAATTCTCCTTGTATTGACTGTAAAAGACAGGTGGTAATGTCAAGATTGTCCGAACCCTTGCCGGGGAGGTTCCATTTTGATCGTTATGTGATGTCATCCGTTCCAAGGTCTCTCGTACGGTCGGTATGACTAGTCTTTGTACCAAAGTCTTTCCATCATCTTCTGATAATGCCTGTAACTCTCTAAATGGGATGGAAACAGTTGACTTCGTCGTCGATCCTTCAGGAGTGTAAAAGAACTTGGACAAGGCTTGTTTTCCCATAATCGTATTCGTTTCATCGCCATTGTTCCCCATGGATGGATCGACCAGAATACCAGTAAATCGATATCGATCACCCTGAGCTGTAGGAAGTAAATCAGCTCGATCACCCACCTTCATTGATGATAATTTGAGATAAATACTTCCCAAATCGACACCGATCGTTAATGGGATTTCCATATCATCCTTATCCTTCCGACGTTGACGTTCATATTCCTGTAATGCCCATTGATAATCTTCCCATTCTTCATCCATCCGATTTAATGCCTTCCAACTATACCGTCCTATGAGTGCTACTGCACCAACTGCTAGGATGGGAAGAATTTCATCTTTTGAAGTCGCATGAAATAACCGATTTGAAGGAAAAACATGGACCGTGCTCGATCGATCCATGATTCTTCTTCCAACCGTCAGACCAGCCATATGACGGCGGCATGTCGGATGAAGTACAGTCTGTCGAATACTCAGCATCCTCTTTATGTTCCTCTACGGACAATCGACAGGTATTTCGTAATTTGTGGTCGTATCCTTTAGATTGCAGAGTACCTGTAGTTACTGTTATGTGTGAGGTCGGTTGTCTTCGTTTTTCTCATTTGTTTGGTGGGGATTTTCGTGGACAGGACCTTCCGAGAAACTGTAAATCGTTATGGATAATTTCTCACTATATCTAAATCATCTTCCGGGAATATCCTATCGCACATCTGACAGACGGTCGAACTCTCTCAGCTTCGACACATCATTCGGTGGGTGTGCTGTCGGCTTGGAATTTAATTATGGGGACCCTGTGCTGGACAGTCCCCATTTTCTCCGAATCCCCTGTAAAGATGTGCTTTGTGTCGAAACTGCGGTTCTTGACAGTTGATCGAGATAACAAGACCAAGGACTTGCACATTCACGACTTTGAGCTAGCGTTATATTCGATGAAAATGAAAATGAGATGAGAACGTTCCAAAAGATATAAAGAAAGTTGAAAATCGTTCGAGTGCGATTTCCGACCATCGATCCGCGTCTTGTGGGAGGTAAATATCAAGAGGGTGGTGGTAGGACAACGACGAAAGACGACGACGACCGTCGGAAGAGGCCCCAAAAAAAAACCGGAAGAACATGAGTTGGAAATCATCATCAAGATTATTGTTATTATCACGGCGGAGAAGGATCCATCAATTTCTTATTATCTTTGTCATCCTTTTTCTTATAATGACATTTTGGATGACATTTCAACAATTTCCGACTCCCGTAGAACATCCTGGATTTGATTCATCTAAGATATCTCCTCATCAATTTTCGTCACCAGGACGACGACAAAGACGACGACCTCCTACTACTACTACCAATACTGCTGTTATTCCGAATCAGAATTCTTCACCGTTAGTAGTATATTCGAAGAACAGTAGTAATTCGAACGTCTGTGATGGATATGATGGAGTCCTACATATTCAATCTGGTGATGCTGGAGCAGCCACGGGGACTGTCTTCTTTATTTATATTGTCAATCAATTGATTTATGCAGATAAATTCAATCTCCTTCCATGGATCCATTTGACAAACCGGTCGAAACATATTTATGATGAACATATCCATAACACGAATACAATCATCACATTCAAAATGATGTCTGGGATGACAATCGATTTCATTAGTGATGGATATCATAAATTCGGATTCGGTACCTATGCTGGACCACCGAAGAAACTCTTCGAAAATCGATCATTGGAACAATACGAATTTTCTGTCACGGGGACTGGTGTATGGGATCATTACTTTGAACCAGTCTCCGCATTTGACTTTTCATGTCCTGACAAACCATTACTCCGAATGCATTACTATCATTTGACACCTGGAATGCTCGTCTATTGTCCATGGTCTGTAAGGAGTTGGCCCTATGATGGAATTGCCCCACATCTCGCACCGAAGACGACCCTCCAAGATTGGTATCAACCCATGCGACAACGTGGAAGTGAGATTGTACACAAATATTTTCGTTTTCTTCCCAACATTCGTCAAGCTGCTGAAAAGATTGTGAAAGATCCATCCTGTTTGGCTATGCATATACGATATTCCGATAAGGCAGGAACGAAACGGAAACGGATCCCCCTTGAAAACTTTTTATCCTACGGGGAGGCCTATGTACGAAATGGTGGCAAAACGATTGTCTTGGCAACCGATTCGACAGAGGTTTTGACTCGAATTGAAAAGGAATGGCCATCCGAGGTAACTGGGACGATTGTCCGACAGTCCGATGATATCCTTCGTACTTCTGATCGTACTCCTGTCTTCGTCGCTGGATCCAAATCACATGATCGTACAAATCGGGAAGTTTTGATTGATATCTTGGCCATGTCGAAATGTCAATTTCTAGTCCATGGATTTTCAGCCGTTTCCGAGGCGGTCATTTATTTGAATTTGGAGCTACACAAATACAGTATCGACTTGGAAGAGCATTCCTTAGCTAGACGGAAGACGCCCACAGAATTTGGAAGGTTGGTAAATGAGACTCTACGATCACGGGGCATCCGATGAACAATGAATGACAGTAGAGAAGGGAATTCAGGCAGCCCGTACTATGCATCACTGGATGAATAAGGATGCTATGTTCGGTGTTGTTCCCTTCTCTACCGGTAGTAGACAACTGACAACTGTTATTGTCGTTTGGGCTGGGGTCTCCCCCCCGAAAAATGAAGCAGTAAAACTGGGATAAATGTGCGTTCGGATGAATCAAGGAAACGTTGCATTGTGAATATAAATAGTCACGTATAATGTTAATTTTAGGGCATATCCAACCGTGCGAGCGCGCCGAGTCGAACGTCTCAACATCGTGACGGCAATTCAACCCTCCGAATTCATTATCGTGCTCTCTCACAACCCTGATTTTGATATACCGTGCCTTGATTCTTCTTCTCCGCGCAATCAACGTATATAGTTCTGTTCCATTCGACCTGACAATGCCACCACGAACCCGTCGTACGACTGTAGGGAAGGAAGGAGGCGGAATCCTGGCTTCGCTGAGTAATACACCAGCCATCAAAGATCGAACTGTAGGAAGTGCCAAGAAACAAAGAGGTAAAAGGACTCCCCAAAAGGATGACGAGGTAGAGGAATCTCCTCTCAACACGCCTCCACCTATGAAATCAGTTGTTTTGGAAAAATCGAATACCGATTTTTCACCGTTGACTCAGACGAAGTTGCGAAAACAAGGGAACAAGAAGAGTGTGAGGAGAGCCCTTCAAGACGATGAAGCTTCATCTCACGAAAGTGAACATGACGAGGAGGATAGTACTGCCATCAGTACCGACAGCCTTCCTCCGATAAAGGTGAATCAATCATTCGCGAAAAGACGAATCATTGTTGAATCATCGGACGAAGAAACGGCGGAAATGGATGAGGTAGACGAAAATCAGAATCCAGATCTGTCGTTTCCAGGCCATGCTGATGACGACAATGATGATGACTCCAATTCCGACGATGTCAGTGTCGATCTTCAGACAGAAGACGAGGAATCGGAATATGCATCTGAGTCAGAAGCTGATGAAATCGATGAAGAGGAATCTGAAGAATTCGAGGAAGATGACGATGAGTATGTTCCGGATGATGAAGACGAAAACTCTTCCTCCGATGAAGAACTGAGCGAATACGTTGAAGAAGACAAAATAGAAAGCAGAAAACATGGACTCAGACGGAACATAGCTCAAAGAGAAGCTCCAGAAGTCGAAGCCTCGATGGAAGACGATGATGTTTGTTCGGATGAAGAACTCCAGGCAGAGGACACGATCGAAACGCGAATACAACAAACGACTGAGATGTCCATGCCAGCCATTGAAGCCCTCACGCTTGAGGAACCTGACGATGTAGATTGCGCGGTTATCGATGACGACGAATATGGCGATATATTACTCGCGACTGTTGTGGAAGCAGACGATGACGACTACGATGATGATGTTCTAATTGCCACTATCGTCAACGATGACGATGGAGAGAAATGTGATGTCGCGATCGATGATGGTGACGAGTGTAGCGAGTGTGAAGAGGAACAGTCTCAGTGTGCTGACGACTCCGTCAGCACCAGTGAACCCCTGGAGATGGATGACGCGGAGGCGGTCGAAAATCGTCAGACTTGCCATGAAGCAACAGACAGGGCTGTCCGAAACCAACAGGAATCACAAATGATAAGCAAGGAAAACATTTCCGATATCAGCGGCAGCTACAAAGTAGTCGAAGAAATTCAAGACAAAGTGATTTCCAAAAAGAGCCTTACTCCCCAGCGAGTACCCGAAGACAGGACGATTTTCGACGTGGATCATCAATCGCCCGTTGTTAAAGAGAGAAAAGCCCGAAAGTCTTTCTTCCGAGCTGAAGGCATCATCAAACGTGGCAAGTGGAAATTAGGCTCGAAGATCGGATTGGGATCGTTTGGAACGGTGCATGTGGGCATGAACAACCAAACGGGAAAACTCATGGCTGTGAAAGTATTCAAAATTGACGAAGCCGTAATGGAAGACATTCGACGCGAGATCGAGCTCATGAGATCACTTGATCATCAGAATATCGTCAGGTATTTGGGTGCCGAGATGGATACGGTGCACATGCATATCTTCCAAGAATGGGTGCCAGGAGGGTCCGTGGCCACACTCTTGGGTCGATTTGGACCATTTTCTCTTCAAGTGATCCAGAGCTATATCTCACAAACTCTAGCTGGCCTTGCTTACTTGCACGACCATGACATCATCCACAGGGATATCAAGGGATCCAATATTTTGGTCAACGACGACGGAGTTGTAAAGCTGGCCGATTTTGGTGCAAGTAAGAAACTTCACAATTTGCGGGCTAATCTCATGATGAGTATGACCGTCCGCGGCACTCCCTACTTTATGTCGCCAGAAGTATTTGAAGAAAAGTATAGTGCGAAGGCGGACATATGGGGTATCGGATGTGTAGCATACCAAATGATGACAGGAGTTCCACCATGGAAAGAAGAAGGGTTTACCAATCCGATTTCTCTCTTCAACCACATAAAGAGGCATGTTGGACCGCCGGTCCTCGACAGGCAGAATACTGACCGACTAGTGAAAGAAGACAAGAATGTCTTTCACTTTCTCGACGACCTTCTGCAGCTCTGCTTCGATAAGGACCCATCCAAGCGACCGGATGCAATCGATCTAGTTCACCATGCTTTCTTCACGAAAATGCACCACGATGATGAAGAGGCCGCAGTCTCGACAGGACTCTTTTCACCCACAAACTCAACGAGCGCGACTCCAAAACATGAATCCAGGGAAAAAGCTCACTTATCCCCGGCCCAAATAGCCATGCGTCAGCCGACGGGGCCAGCCGTGCCAACTCCGAGTGCTGCTAGTCGTAGCAAGAGTGTGGTCAAATGGAGGACAACCTTTTCTTCGCCACCTCGTAGCAGCCTCAAGAATAACCTCGCTGCCAGTCCCTTTCAGTCCCCCGCACCCGACACGAGTTCGTGGCCCGAATGGGCCCAGGCAGCGCTTGAAAAGCGAAATCTCTTCTCTCGAACGCCGAAGCAGGGTCCTAACCCTGAGAGTGATGACGAAAAGGTGCGCGCCATGATGGACTCTCTTGCACTGAGTTCAGACAGTACTGCCGCGGGAAGCCGACAAATCCCGGTGAAGGCGCCGGGTCGTGAATCCAATACGAGTACAAGCGCCGATCAGTCTGGATTGGTCGGACTAAATCTGTTGGAAACCAGTTACGCTACGTTCGAAATCTAAACAAACAAGTCTAGTATCAAGTTCAGAAGTAAGCATGTGACGGTAGGCGCGAATGAAAATCTTCATCGCTCTTGTTTGTAGGGGATTAGCTCCTCTTGGCGATGAATGAAGTCTGAAACAACAATAGACAATCTAGACAGTGAGACAATGGTCGGCAGCGAGGTACAGTTCAGAATTTACAAACATGTTGAGTCAGCTAGGGGCTAGTCTTCAGTAGCAGTGGTACACCAAGTGATGTGGAATTTGACTCCGTCCACACCACAAGCACTTCGTCCAACACGGGTGAATCCGGCTTAATGGATTCTTGCCCGACGCCCAAAATAATCACACTCAACCGCTCAAAGGAGAACACATCGATTCGGAACGTACCACCATTTGTCTCATCACTGCCAGTGACCGACGGGAGGGAATTCCCGTTCGACGTAACCTTCAGGTGGCCAAACGTCTCCATCGTGTATCCTTACCGGAGCAATCTTTATCTTTTTCTTTTCAATTTTGATTCTTCCCGTCTTGATCTTTTCTAGGATGTCATCCGTATCACCCCGAGACTTCATTTCTACCATACAAGAACCGTAAAAACCTCCAGATTGCTTATCTGTCAACCAATGAATGAGCTTCACCTTATTCCCCCCACCCAAAGCCTCATCGACTTTCGACTTGGAAATGACCAGAGGGAGTTTCGACAGGAAGAGTCTTCTTGGATCCGTCTGGACTGATTCATTTCGTTTTTTCGCGGCAATCTTTACCTCGTCATCTGCAGTACTATCGGAAGTAATCAAGGATTCAGCCTTGCGTTTTAATCCAACTAAATCAGGGATCGCTTCTGGTGCCCTATAACCTTCCTTGCAGAGTTCACAGGTAAGTCGTTCGGGATGGAGGGTCCCAATTTCATCACATGAGGGACAGACGATGACGGGGAC
>Ga0194115_10008096_pt1 | contig 10261 bp, 6 predicted proteins | sample TA2MahsurfametaG_3_FD_148656 | JGI IMG/M metagenome (GOLD analysis project Ga0194115, IMG submission 148656) | Freshwater microbial communities from Lake Tanganyika, Tanzania - TA2015002 Mahale S4 surface | ecosystem: Environmental > Aquatic > Freshwater > Lake | place: Tanzania: Lake Tanganyika... | reverse complement strand
TTTTGTTATAATCAATTTTATCAAACAAAAAACGTACAAGTAAGGATTAGATTTAAAATTAATAAAAGCGCTTCTTAATCAAAAGAATTTTAATTTTCTTAGCAAAAATAATTTTTTTTAATCATTTTAAAAAATCTATCAATTAATAAAATTATTAAAAATGGATAATAAAATAGATGTAAAGCCGAATAAAATATCTTTGGACAGCCTTGAAAAATTTGTAAATTTGCAATTCTCAGATTATTGTCCACCAAATCTTGAAGAATTTTTGATAATAGGTAAGCGTAAACATGAGAGTTTAACTTTTCCAATCATAGAGATCATCTAGAACTCCATATCTAAATAACTTTAATAAAAATTACATCAATAATCAATCATATACATTCATTCAGGGACAATATAGCTGCATAAAAAATAATCTAATAGCCTACGGTATACAAGATAGATCGAATATAAATAAAGTTCATTTTTTACATTGGTAAATTACAAGAACATATCGAAGTCTGAGCCTGAGTTTTATAGATTGAAATTCAAGACAAAGGTAAGCTTTTCTTTCATTCCTATAAACCCAAAATATAACTATTTTTGGATGAAATATAGTTGGGAGAAAAAGTTATTGATATCGAAAATATTTCTCAATGGAGAAAATTAAATATAGATCCTAAGGAAAAAGAATAAGTTCAGAGACTTTATGCACCATTTTGAATCTGAGTCTTTCAGAAGATAAACAAGAATCGTTTCTTAAGGCAAAATCAATGATAGGCTTTACATAATTTCAAAGGGTGAAGCCAAATTGTACAAGCAACTGACATTAAATAACGATCACAAAGGAGACGTCAAGAAAAATATAGAAATAGTGTATTTGAGATAAGGTTCAGTCATTGGCGGTTAGCTTTTTTTGGTCAATAACAAACAAGTGCAAATGATCATAAATAATCATAAGGCTAAAGAAAAATAATCGAATTAGACTATCAACTAGATGTCCAGGTAAGAAGGTGACTAATAAATATACTAAGGAAACGAAGAGAGTAATGGAAAGAGGCAGAAATTACGATAGTTCAGGAAGACAATAAAGGTGAAATAAGGTGGCTATCAACTCTACCATCCTGCTGACAATATCTCAAATTACACTATCATAGCTGAAAGTGCAAATGTCTAGGTGCTATATATTGATTTAAAGAAGCTTGTTCACCTTATCAACGAAAGATATAAAGTCAATTTCATCAAGCTATACTCTTCGTTTTACATAACTTCTCTGAGAAGAACCCATTAAAAGATGACAGATGCCTTGTTGAATCAAAAGTCAAAGGTCAAAAATCAAATGGATAACATAGAATTGATAGTCGCAAAGGCTTATTCTTCTCATTAAGGAAAAAGAGAAATTTAATCATAATAGACTGAGGGAATCATCATGAAAAAATCATCTTTGGGCATTATGACTTCACCTTTGAAACAGTTCAAAAGTCAAGATGTATGGCTCAATCAAAACAATACTATCTAAACAAAGGCAAGCCTTCTGATCAGATAGAACAGACCTTTTGTAAATTATAAATAAAAAATTGAAAAGTTAATCGAAAGCAAGTTAAATAACATAAAAGCTGAAAATAATCCTCAGATGGATGTCATTTCTTCTGATTTATGCAATATTTTCATGAAAAATAGCTAAGGAAGAAGCTAAGATATATAAAAAAGGAATTAAATAATTGAAAAAAAAGTGAAAATTGTTGAGGAAAGAGGTGGTTGGAAGTAAGGCTGGAACAAAATTAAGCCTGAAGGCATGAAAATCAATCTTAAAAGACGAAGTCAATCGGTTCAAAATTTAAACTATCTATAAGGACTAAACGTTCAAGAATACGCAGATAAAGTAAAAATGAGATGCACTCATAAAATCCACCAGACTAATAAGATCAAGTAACAGTTCATGAAAATAAAATCTGAATGTCCACTATGTCAATGCTACGATGGCTTCTAGAGCTTCAAGACTGATCGGGATCGAATGACTCAAACCTAAACAGGCTTTAGAAAATCATTATTAAAAACTGGATAAGGCTGGGGAAAAACTAGTAAAGTATAAATGGATTAAGAATCCCTTTAATCCGTGTATAACAAGATGAAATTTTTGAGTGAAAGATCAAAAGAAAGATATAATCATAATCTTCATATTCTTTAGCTCAGTAGAAACAAAACCAAACTTGAAAGACGTCGAACAGCTCCAAGAATGTTTTGATATATACTTAATTTATGAATAACTTTTTTATTATGATAATGAAAAATTATTTAGATCATATCACGCGTTTTTGCTCAAAAACATCCTTTTCTGTGCATCAAATCACTTTTTCTGATCGAAGTTTGTATTTTAATGATTGTCATTTTACTTTATCTGACTCTATAAATCCATAGCCTTTATTATCAAGCTATTGATTCTTTCTTAGACCCGAACTATTTATTTTTTGCTATTTTATTAAAATTTTCTTAATTTTTACTTCAAAAAGTTATTTTATTCCCTTAATCTTCGATTTTATATCTAAAGCTATCGCTAAATATTCTATCTTTTGTATGATCTTTCTTCGATTTCGTGCCCGAGCTGTATGTTTGAATGTGAGCCTCGATTAATCTTGGGCTTTTGGACTATTTTCAGCCCGTTAGTCCTTCTTGTATTCAGAGATCTAGTGCTTGATTCACTTAATTATCGAGAATGGTTTGTATCTCGTGTAGATACAACTGGATAAATTTTTTGAGGATGAGGTGACATGTTTAGCAAATAAGGATTACTTTACGAGTAAATAGTTTTCGGAGTTTATGCTGTGTTGAAATATGTAAAAATAGGTTGATTGATTGGGTACTTGATTGGGTGATGCTGGATCTGATTATTGAATGGAGCATTATTATATTGAATTTTTACGTTTGACCTTTTCAGCTACATAATAATTATTATATCGAATTTCTATTCAATAATAAGTCTAAACATCCCTATTAATTCTAAAAAATTTAGATTTTTATTCAAAAGAGAAACTTTTCCAATGATTCAATAGATATATGAATTTAAATATCCGTTCTAATAGAATCTTAATATTTTTCATACATAGATCATAAGCTGATACATTTATTAAAAGTGCAGTCTAATAAATTTTGAGCTGGCTGATTATCACCAAGACATTTTTGGATGCAGCCTCGACTATTCATGGTACAGTCCTAGGCGCATTTGCCCATAAGTATTTTGCAATCAAGATTGCATGCAGCAAGTTCATTGGCACATTATTGTTTCAGACATATCTGTTGGGCCACAGATAACTTTATCATCATGATTACAAATACTATTTTTATGATTAATGCGAGCTTCATCACTTATGCAGATAGATTTATGATAATATTAAAAATAAATATCTTGAATTATAATATTTGATTTATGAAACTTTAGGAAACGAATTCCACTTTAAAAGGCCGTCTTTTGTCTCTTGAAGTACTTTATTGTAGAAATATAGAACCAAGCGAAAAAGATGAAGTAAGTTATATGTCAAAACGAAAGAGATGTGAAGATATTAATGAACTAAATCCAATAAGGTACTTAATCTTCAATACTTAACGATAAAATAAGCCATATTCGATAAGTCCTCAATTAAAAGATATAATAAATCAATTACAAAGCGTAAGATTTTCTTAGATTTTAGAAAAAAACACATTGCTGAACAGAAGTAAAAAAATAATCAGTTGATTTAATTGATAGGAATAATAAAAAATGAAAAGGTTAGACTCCAAGATCACTTAGTCTAATTAAAAAATAGAATTTAAGCCATTTGTATCAAAACAGGTATTTAGTCATCTTCTTTATGATTCTTTATATAAATATCAAATTCAAATAAATAATTTACAAAATCATTCGATTCTTATTGTCTCATCACAGAATTAGAGAATTCCTTCACGATGGGTTATCATGACTCTGGTTCTATCTTTTTATTATGATAAAATCTTTCCGATTATCAACTAAGTTTCTATGTCGACTGAAGATGTCGGCTCATCGAGCAATAAAAATTTTGTTTTTCGAAGCAAGGCTCTAATCAAAGAAATCCTTTGTTTTTCTCCACCTGAAAATATATTTCCTTTTTCACCGACAGGCTCATTATAGCCTTGAGGAAGTTTCATTATGATTTAATGAAGATTCAATCGCTTGGTTAAAATCATGACTTCTTCATTTGAAGCTTAAGGATTTCCATACTTTAGATTCTCCATGACTGATCCATTGAAAATATATGGAGTTTGAGACACTATAGTGATTTCTTTTCTAAAATCAAAATTTAAATTCTTTATATTTTGTCCATCGATTTCAATTGTTCCGTCGATTGGATCATAAAGTCTAAAGATGAGATTTAAAATAGTGCTTTTTCCAATTCCACTCCTACCTACTATTGCCACAAATCTGTTTGGCTATATAATGAAATTCATTTTGTCTAAAATATTTTTTGAATCCTTTATGTATCTAAAATTGACATCTTTGAATTGAATTCTCCCTTGAATATTTTTCAAATCGATGTTCCCTTCTTTGACCGAATAAGGCAAAAGCATCATATCATTGATTTTATTGATGTCAACTATATTATCTTAGAAGGATCTAAACATGCTTCCAAGAATAAACAAAGGAGAAAGAAACTGAAGCATTAGTGTTTGGATCATCATGATATCACCAATAGTCAATAGACCAAGTTGAGTATAGTAAGCAGCTAACATCATATTAAATGTAAGTCCTGTACCAAAAATGAATCTTTGAATAGTGTTCAATGTACCAAGGCTTTCCTGTATGGTATAATTTCTCGAATAATAATTCTCTAACGCTTTTTTGTATTTATTGAGCTCAGCTTCTTACTTTTGAAAATATTTGACGTTAAAATAGTTCGAAAACGTTTAACTCGTTACAAAATCTATATGTTTCTATGATTATCTGAACTATCGTATTGAGGCTCTTCTTTTTTATGAATAGTTGATTGTGAAAACTGCATATGTCCCATAGCATGTTAATAAAGAGGCTGCAAATAAAGGATTCGAATAATATAGTAATAGAGCTATACTCAGCGATATGTCTAGAATAACTGGTAAGAAGTATTGAGTAAAAGACTTAAGATTTTGCTCTAAAGCTGACTGAGACTTCGATAGATTAAAAAGCACGTGTCTTTGAGATCCCTTGAAATAAAATTCGGGGCCTAGACTTAACATGCGTTTATATACTTTAGAGGCTGTATCCAACATCGCAATCTATATAATGTCTGAGGTCGTCAAATTTCTTTTTTGTTCAAAAAATACAGAACCTGTATAACAAATGCCGAATCCTAAAAAATAAAAAATAGGATTAATTGCAGCTGAAACAGCGCTTAAGGAATTTATCCCCATTTTTATGAAGAAAGGTCCTCCAAAAAAGCATAATTTGCTAAGGGCAAGTAACCCATAAGATTTCATGAGACAGTTTGTGACCTTTTTGTCATGATGGATGTAAGGGACAATATAAGGCTTCATTTCTTGCAAGTATTTTATTTTTTATCCCAGTAGCTTTTTTTATTGTTTGATATTCGAAATCCTATAGCTTAATTGACCTAGCTTTTTTATCATCAAAAAATATAATATCTAACAAAAAGTTGACCGAAATTTTATTCGATATGAATTCTTTTTCGACTATCAATATACATTTGATCATTATTCAATCGATTTATGAAACTAAAATTATATTAGCTTTGTGCTATATAAAAATACTGTTATAAGATATTTTAATTTCTTATATTGTTAGTGCGTACTTATAAACGATATTTAAAATTAACATATCATGGACCATTCTTCATAAGACATTCTTGATATATTCTTCAACAAGAATACTCAAAAGTAATCTTCTCAACTGAGCAACACCATCAAAATGATTTTTGGAACTCCGCAGGTAAAATTTGAATCATTCAGAAACTGATAAAGCAGATGGGCGATTTGAAGTCCAATGAATACGTTGCTAATTAAAGCGAATTCGACATCTCTCAAATAATCAAATTATATGATCAAATAGATGCACTTAAAATTAGTGATGAGTTGGCCAATATATATGTAACTATCTTGATATTCAGACCGTCAATCTCTAAGAAATCATGAAAGCTCAAGACATAAAACAGTTCGTTAAGTCTTCCAACTAAATGAAATACTTTTTCATCATCTTTCTTTGGGGAAAGCTTTTTAGCAAAGAATATTCTCAGCTATTTGATCTATTTGCTTAAGTCATCATCAAAGCAGAATTTTACCATCAAATATTGACAATTTGGCTTCAAGACATGCCTCTTGATTACACAAAAAATGTCGTTAAGTTTCTTCATGAGAAACTTAAAGCATAGTGTAGCTTACTATAGGGAAGTGAACAAAGTTAGTAAGTGAAGAAGCATATCGCATACAAATGCAAGTTAATAAGCGTTGTTTTCAAATTGATCTATTAAAGTAACAAAAAAACACAAAGAATCAGCATTGAAGAATTCAACAATCAATTCATTACCACCGCTATTGAACCAATCTAAACTTTCAAGGCTTATCTCAAGAAAGCCAATGAATTTAGTTTCATCTCATACCCTTTCTTACTGGATTTCAGATACAAACACAAGTTGATGCAAATATAATCCATTTACTAGCAAAAAATGAGTATAAGAAAAAATATGGAGAATGGATTCATGATGAACTTGATCCTAAATCTTGAGCATGGAATCTAAGGTCTCATATACTTATATTTTGCTGTCAGAAGAAACAATATTCTAGATGATTCTATGGAAAAGCTTGGAAAAATTAAACAAAATTTGAAAAGTCCTTTGAGAATTGAGTTTATAGGCGAGTAGGGAGCTGACTAAGGTGGAGTAAAAAATGAATATTTTGCTTTGATTACTAAGTCAATCTTCAACCCGTATCTAGATATGTTTTTGCCAAAGAACTTAGGTCGATTTTACTGGTTCAATGGATTTTCTTTTGAACTTCCATTGAGATTTTAATTCGTCGGCATGCTACTAGGTCTTTCTCTGTACAACTCTGTTCATCTTGACATTCACATGCCTTAAGTAGTCTTCAAAAAGCTTCTCAACAAGAAATATGAATAAGATTACGGTATTGAGATCATTGAAGATCTTAAATAGATCTAGCCATAAATATACAGAACTTTAAAAACTATCTTGAATGAAACTGAAGATGTTGCAGCGATTTAGCTGTATTTCAACATATAGTTATAATCTTTTGGTGAAAAGATAGTCAACGAGCTCGTCTAAGATGGTAATTTCATCCAAGTCAACAATGATAACCGATAATATTACTGTCTCTTGTACGCTGATTACATCCTCAACAAACATATAGCTAAGCAATTCGATGCTTTTAGAAAAGGATTCTATAGAGTAGTCGCAGGAGGAATCATCTAGGTAAATTTTTCTTTATAAAGACTTTCTAATCAAAGGAGCTAAGTCAACTTATTCATGGAGCTGAATAAATAGATATGAAATAGCTTGAATAAGGCTGCCATTATTAAGGAGGATACACACCTTAATCACCTGTTATCAAGTAAATTTTTGTTTAAATGAAGGAATTTCTGGGCTTTTTTGCATACATTGAATCACGAGTAAAAGAAAAACTTTTTGACTTTTGTGACTGGAACTGATAGAGTACCCATCGAAGGACTTAAGTCGCTTAAATTTTTGATCCAAAGACACGTAAACACAACCAATTTGCCAACTGCTCACACTTGTTTCAATGTCCTTTTACTGCCTTAATACTAAACTAACGAACAATTGGTAAAAAATATGCGTCTGATTCTCGAACACAATCAAGGCTTTGGTTTAATTTGATTGATGAAAACTATCAAATATATAAAATTAATCATTTTCAACTTAAAAATATTGACATTTAAAAATATACATAGCTTATAAAATTTCATTATAAAAGCTCATAATTTTAAACTATAATAATTATCAAGGTCATATGAAATTCACTCATAATGCCATTACATCTATTACTGTTGAAAAGGTGTAAAATATAACTACTTCAATGACTAGAGCAGGACTTGGTGATGATACTTATCGAAGACAGTATGACAAATAGAGATATGCCAAATTTAAAGCAGCTCAGGCTGAAAAATAGGAAAAAATGAGATAAGAATTTCTTAGCTAGAGAGAGAAAAAGATAAAGGCTGCTTAAGAGCTCACGGCTAAGAAAAGTTTGAAGCGAAACAAAAAGAAAGAACGTCAAAAACAATTGAAAATGAAGCATCAGCTATTGAAAAGATTATAAGACGGAGAAGACAATAAATAAGAGTCTGAAAACCCAAGCATAAAATAAGTTGATTTTGAAATCCCTTAAGAACAAAAATAAGAGTAAAAATAGATGTAAGTTCAGGAATAATGATCAGTATTGAAACTATTTTTTGAATTTATAATAGAAAATCGATGAAAATATAGTATTGATAATAGACTATCATAATGTAAAAATGAACTCGATTAGCTTTATCAAGCTAAGATTGTTTTGTTTGCATCTTATGTTTATCATCTATCCTTTCTGTCTGAAAGATAGCAAGCTGTACTCTTTGAAAAAGGAGATAAATAGTCCAGAACATTTCATGTTTTATCGGTCGAATATCAAATTCGGCATATAGTGTTCGCACTCACTTAGATCATTTATCATCTTTTTATCTATAGGTCTAAATCCAGTATTGAATTCAAATTATTATGTCCCTAAACTATCGAAATATATACCTGCGTCTGAAAGAAATTATTTGTAAGTGATTGCCTCAAATTACCCAAAATTCAATAAGCCCGTTGGAATGTACAAGTTAATGGTTTTTTCTCTTTCGTTTCTTTATAATCAAAAACTTACACATGATAAATTACTTTAAGATGAATAAAAATTTCTTATATTTTTTATTCCTTGATTTCTATTTCATGGACTATAAAGCTTTTACCAAGCAAAATATCGTTTTTTATGACAGGAACTTTGTCTTCTTCAATACAAAATTTCTATAAATTTTTAGGTATTTTATTTCCAATTTTGATTATGACTCTTGGACTTGACTTATAGCTAACATGAACTACGATTTAACTGTTCGAATATATTGTAGTTTCATTTTTGAGACAGCTCATTTTAATGTTGTTGAGATATCTTGGATCCTAACTGATATTATTTTACTTATAGATCTCTTGAATTTTACTATAAGCTATCTGATTATACTTTTTGTTTTCTCGGAAAGTATTTTGTTGTCCATTACTCGAAGTCTGATTGTTTATTAATGTAGAACTTAAATTCAAAGAACCTTAATCTCTTTATATACTTTCTAATTATGTCTTCAAAGCGTTTATTTAGTCAATCAGAATCCTTTGCTCTTAAGTTACTTTAGCTGGCCTTGAAAAATGTGAATTCTTTATTTAGTTCATCAATAATTGATACTCCTCCTATAAATTATTGGTGAGTTTAGTCAACTGAGATTCTAAATTTCTTTGTTCTTATATTTTTTTATTAATTTGCTTTATAGCCTACGAATGTCCATTTGACTATATCTAATGGAACTAGCCATTAAAATTGATCATCAAATTTTATGTTTCTTATTCTAATTTATTGCTCTCATATACAAATTTTTCCATCTAAGAATAGTAAAATTTAGCCTGGTTCTCCAACTATTAATATTCATCTTCGAGCATTTGCTATACAGTCTTTATCTCTTTCTTTTTGAAGTCTTTTACTTACTATCTAGAAACTTTCAATTCCTTTATTTCATTTCTTCTCAAGGTAAATTCATTTTTGGAAACTTCTTGATTTATCGATTGCGAAGTTCCGTAAGGCATATCCCCAAATTTTGGAGAAATTTCAATATGATTTTTGCTTTTTGAAGGGATATTCTAATGAAATGATGTATTGATCTTGGGCTTAATTGAGATATCGCTGATTTGTTCGATAAAATTTTGATTCGGATCAATATATGAATCTTGATCCTTGGATTTTTTTATGATATCTGACGAGTTGTTTCTGAAAAGTTTACTTTATTGTCTATCAGATTTGAATGTTTTATCACCGATATTCATAAAATCATCAAACCCATAGCCTCCTTCTTTACTGAAATAATGTTCAGTTTTATCCTTTCTGTTATTTGAGATATCAAGGACGTTTTCAAAGTTAAATTAGTTACTTATCTAACTTCTATTCATGAATGCAGGCGTTAATATTATTATATTTTGTAATCAATAGAAATACTTAGATTATGTTATGAATTTTATATAATTAAATACAG
>Ga0194115_10008093_pt1 | contig 10262 bp, 5 predicted proteins | sample TA2MahsurfametaG_3_FD_148656 | JGI IMG/M metagenome (GOLD analysis project Ga0194115, IMG submission 148656) | Freshwater microbial communities from Lake Tanganyika, Tanzania - TA2015002 Mahale S4 surface | ecosystem: Environmental > Aquatic > Freshwater > Lake | place: Tanzania: Lake Tanganyika... | reverse complement strand
AGTCAAACCTATTTTTATCCTGCAAGAGTTGTGTGACGGAGAGTGTGGTTTGAGTAAGACGACTCAAGACCTACGACACATACCTACGAGTCAACCAAGGCAGGAAGGAGTACGAGTCATTTCAACAAAATGTTGCATGGGAGAATTTGGAAAAGCAAGAAAGGAATTGTTGGAGAACATTGGTATCATCGAACGGGAAAACTATTTTAGTGTTCCCTGCATGTGCAGGCTCTCCAAATGCGAACCCTCCTGTCAAGGTACTACTGTCGTAACGTTCTTCATAAAGAACCACACGTATATGATATACGTTAGTAGGGCCCCTTCGATGACCCGAAGAACAACGATATCAACGAACACAACAAGATACTCGTCAGCGTCGCTGCACTGTAGGTGTCCCTCTCAACTGGGCACATTCTTTATTTTGGGGGGAGGCCAGGAAACCACACTACGATCTTCATCATCACCGTCAATCCATCTAGAGGAGATCCTCTCGTTTCCATCAGTATGAAATCCCTGTCTTCTTGGTTCTTCATATCGTCGACGTTGATTGTCACCATCTGCCAAGGATTTTCAGTCAGCCGAGTGTTCGTCAGTACGCCGTCACAGACCAAGCAACGTCTCGTCCAGGATTGGATGACACCGAATCCAATCTGTTTGAAGACGACCGACACAGTCGACGAAGCAATTACTATGCTCTTGCATTTGGGCTTTAATGGAGCCCCGGTAGTCGATCCTCTCACCTACAACCTAGTGGGAATCATTACCGCCTTTGATGTCTTGGCGAAGGAGGAAGGTGGGACATTGTTACACCTTGTTCAAGACGGGAGCACTCAGAATGTCTGTCAGGTTGCAGATGTCGCTCGAAAAATCTGTGCCAAAACAGTCGAAGATCTCATGACACCCCGTCCTCTGACGATTACACCAACTACGACCATGAAGGTAGCAGCCGAAATCATGACGAGGGATCGATGCCATCGACTTTGTGTTGTTGACGACAAAGGATCGTTGGTCGGTGTCTTGGCGACTGCGGACGTTATGAGGCATGTCCTCAATATCGCCCACCCATCCCTTCCAGAAGGTGCTGATTCGCTTTCTAAGGAAGAAGGCCTTCTCTCTCCATAGGGGATTACACGAGAGCGCGCACAATGTGTACATCTCTTGGATTTCCGAATCATGACTATACGAGGAAATCGCACGCAGCTAAACTAATTTTGGCATTAAATTTGCTTCTTTCCTTCGTTGACTTGCAATTCCGTAGAACAACGCTGCTCCACCGTCGCCTTCACTTGCTCCGATGACTCGTCGCAGCAGGTAGTGCAGGCATCCTTCTCTCCAGCTGAACGAGACCGCGAAAATTTCTTGTACCATCCAGCCACCAGCATACTCCCACATAAATATGGACTGCTATCGACAAGCCAGTCTGGCAAGTTCGTTTTTTCTCCTGTCGACTCCCCAGCGAGTAGGTCCGCCCTGAATCCATCGACCAAGTATGAAAGGAAAAGGGCTGTAGAAACAAGGGATATCAAGATCCAACCGACAGATCCCCGATGACCAAGACTCCAAATCCATAGAATGGTGGGTAGATTGGTGGCGGGGGCAGAAAGAAGAAAGGCAAAGGCAAGGCCTGGCGAGCCACCGGCCTTTTGAATGGCTGACGCCAACGTTACCGATGTATGTTCGCAAAGCTGCAATGGAACTGCTGATCCCAACAAGATCGATCTCATCCAGATGTCATAGTCACCTGACTCCTGACCGGCAGGTTTCACGTGCGAAATTAATGCTGGTAGAAAATGTAGTGCTGCCGTACTAAGGACGAGACCAAGGAAGATGGTTGGATAAATCTCAGTAGCCGTTTCCAAGCAGCCAGAGAGCATGTCAACGATCGTAGCTGCACTATTCTTTCCTCTGCTTGTCAGTTTCGCATCGAATGTCTCTGATGGCCTCTTTTGCTTCCGCTCATCAGTCGGGCAGCAGAAACCAACTGCCAGCGCCAATAGGGTAGCGCCTAGTAATCGTCCGAGCATCGCTTGAAATCCCAATAATCCATATGTGATCGCAGAACTATCCAGACCTGCAGATTGTGAAGCCGTTAAAAAGGCCAAGGTTGTCGCGAGTGGGATCCCCTTTTTCAATAATCCTCCACAAAGCGGCAGTGCTCCACAACTGCACAACGGCGTTGCGAGTCCCAATAAAGCCGCCACAAGGAGACCCCTGAACCTACTCAGCACGGAGGAATCACTATCCGATGTTTGTAGCCAGGATTCCAGACTATCGATAGGAAGTACAATCATGGAAAGACCGCCCGTAATCAGAACCCCCAACGTCACCCACGGCAATGATGCCTGAATTTCTACCGTGAGTTTATCCCAATAGGTTGGTGGAGGTACGTAGGCAGGATTCACAATCTGACGAGGCTTCCATGCGTATTTTGGATTTAAAATTCTAGCAGGCGCCCACTCACCATCATCGTCGTCATCCCAGTCATCAGGTCGGAAATCATTTGGATCATCAATGTAGCGTGACTCTCCGTCCCATTGCGATGGTGCCAGATCGGAAGCATCGTCGATCAATCGAGGTATTACCTGATTGTTCTGTAAGGCTAATTTGTGTTTGCAACAACTCTCATGTGCGGAACATGAAGGAGAGGAGATAAGCAGAAGCAAAAGAAGTAATATTGGCACAAACAAGGTCATCGTGGCCACTCTCTACCGATGTGTCCTTTCTTTTTGTGGAAGTGTAATTTGATTTCCACGTCGGAGGCGACGGTGCTATTTCTGTTTATGGTTAGGTTCACTGCAGAACGTTTGATTCGACTACCTCGGCCGTATGAGGATAAACGACTACGACGACTGTAGCCTGTTGTTCCAAGATCCCAAACGGCGCGTCCTCGAACGTTACCAAATGTGTGCGTGTGGAAAAATGGACTCTAGAGAGCCCGATGAACTCCAGGAAAATGCGCTGCCTGAATGGCAACCATGTACGCCAGGATGATTCGTACCGTTCCAAGGGCGCTCACGGCAAGAGTACAGTATGTGTTCGCTGGATTGCGAATTCTGTTTTCGTGTCAAGGTTCTTCAAACGGTACCGTTCTCAATATCCTTCAAGACGTCAACGAGCCAGTACGATGCAAACAACAGTCGATTCGTCATGTAATCATTGTCCAAGGCTGCCAACCGGTATAAATAATCTTGTTGTAAGCTCTGACTGGTTGAAAACACTGCCCAGCTGATAGCGTTAAGTTGCTTCCATGTATACATTGTTGAGGAACCTTTCTCGGATGCGGTAGATTCTTCGTTGGTATAGGTGTATCCATGGGAATCTGATTGAAATATGGCCTTGTAGGCTGCATGGTATCGACTCCATCGATTGTCATCGTCGTCATCATCATCCTCGTTGTCTGCTTGAAGACGTCGCTCCTTTTCGGCCATGTGAACATGAGCAATCAACGTTTCTACCTTCCTCCCCAGGGACGAAGCGTCCGCGAGTTTCATTGTTTCTACTGGACTCGTAACTTCTGAACATAGCGCTATCACAGGTTCGCTTTGTTTGCTTTCATCGTGTCGAATCGAATTCAGATTGGTTTCAAGAATCATTGCATTTCCAACAACTTGGCATGACAGAAAGACTCCGAACCGATCACCCATCATATTGTACTCTTTGATTTCTACCAACGACACTTTGTCATATAGTACATCGTCTTCGCTCGAGACAAATCCAAGGCCAAAGATACCCTGTTTGTAGTCAATGGCCTGTTGAAAAATGCGCACGTCATCATTTTCTGTGAATTGCAAGTATACCGTTTCCCCTGGAAGGGCTACACGTTTCGAATCCATGAGATAGATAGGGACATAGTCTGTCACTTTGGTCTCTTGTGTATCATAAGTTGACCTTGAGTTGATATTCTCTAGTGCCTGCTCTCGCCACTCGTTGATCCCGAATAGACAGGATGGGGATACAGTAAACTGAAGACGAGCTGCTGGAATCTCACGAACGAATGCTTCAGTTTCGGTTCCGATCAAAACCAACGACCACAAGGCGAAACAAATTTTCATGATGAAATCTACAATCTTTGACGATCTCGCCGTCTCGTCTAGATCGAAGGAAAGGCAAACAATACGCTGCCGATGGCTGAACAAAAGGTGAGAATCGCATTATTGCTGCCGAAGGAACTATTAGATGGAAGATAATTCGCCGACCGTGAGTCATGGGGAGGGCCTGTTCTGTTGTTTCGTCGATGGTGACGTACCACTTCTGTCAATCCTGTAGTACGTGTTCTTGACGGCCTCCCCACCGACTATTCCAATGAGTCGGAAGTGATCGTAATCGCGCGGGTTCAGTGTCCCACCTCCACCTCCCACCTCCCACCGTCCCTCACTGCGAAGACCCATTTCTTGTTTTCAGCCTTCCCGTTGTGGCAGCACCCTAGGGGTATTTCATTACCGTACACTCGATTTCTGTCACCGCCTTATGTTTCAAATGGTTTCAGACCGCTCGTCAAGCTTCATTTGGCTCAATTGTTAATTCGTCGCGTGATCGCGTTGCAGGAATTCTTCTGCGGTCGATTCAGTGGATTAACTGTTCACCATATTTTCAGTAATAGGCTTCTGTGCTGTATAAGCGCCGCCATTCATTTTCTCGGTCACGAAATCCTTCGAAACGTGACTCCCTCGACACACATCTTCTTTACACTTTCATATCAGATCACCCCTCACGACATTGGCCCTCTTGGTCGTAAACGCTGAACGATTCCCACACTGAATCATTGCCAAACCTACTAGTAACAATGCCGAAACGAGGATCAAAATCAAGTAGTGGCTTGTCGGTACAGGAAGAGATAGCCTCGTTGAAAGCTCGTATCGAAGCTGAATGTCCTGCGAGAGGAACTGTTCCGTTCGGCAAGAACGCAGTGGTAGCCTTCGGCTCCCTACCGCTCTCACAATCCACACTTCAAGGGCTCGAATCCAACGCGTACACTACAATGACGTCGATCCAGTCCGGCAGTATTCCTCATGCCCTGGCTGGACGAGATATCCTTGCATCTGCCAAGACAGGTTCAGGGAAAACATTGAGCTTTCTTGTTCCAGTTCTTGAACACCTGAATCGCGAAGGTTGGTCGGCGCAGGATGGAGTTGGTGCGATTGTATTGTCACCCACCAGAGAGCTAGCGGGACAGATCTTTGCAGTACTACGGAAGATTGGAAAATTTCATAGGTTTTCTGCTGGGTTAGTTATCGGAGGACAAAATAAGAATCGAAATGCCGAGCAAAACAACGATTTTCAACAAGAACAGCAATCTATTGTCTCGACCAATATTATAGTTTGCACACCAGGTCGTCTATTGCAGCATCTAGAGCAGACGCCGTACTTCAATGTCGACGGATTGCAAATGCTGGTATTGGATGAGGCAGATCGTATCCTTGATCTTGGATTTCGAGACCAATTGGTGAAAATCCTCGATTATGTTCCGACGAGTCGACAAACACTGTTGTTCTCAGCCACGCAGACGAAAGATGTCAAACATCTGGCTACTTTGAGCATCAACAGAAAAACAGTCGAGTACGTTGGAGTTCACGATCAAGATGAGGTCGCAACTCCATCTCAACTGAAGCAGAGCTACGTCGTCGTCCCCCTCGAACACAAACTGAATTGTGTATATTCCTTTCTCAAGACTCACCTTAAATCCAAGACGATTGTATTCATGGCAAGTTGCTCTCAGGTCCGCCATGCGTGGGATTTATTTTGTCGTCTTCGACCGGGTGTGAGCGTACTAGCAATCCATGGAAAGTTGTCTCAACCTAAACGAATGCAGGTATACGACAAATTTTCAAATACCCCCTATTCGGTCTTGTTTGCCACGGATGTTGCCTCTCGGGGCTTGGACTTTCCAAACGTCGACTGGGTACTACAGGTCGATGCACCGGAAGACCAGGATATGTACATTCATCGTGTTGGCCGAACCGCTCGGTTCCGTAAGGAAGGTCAGGCAATGATGATATTGGATCCCCGCGAAGAAACATGCGTAAAGAAATGGGAAATGAAGACTCCTATCCAGAAAAAGAGCATCAACCCTACCAAGACTGTGCTAGTAACTCAGCGGGCGGCATCACTCGTTGCCGAGGATGTGACCCTCCACCAGCTAGCCAAAAAGGCATTCGTGAGCTATGTCCGTTCTTTAACTTTGCTACCCAAACAGGCTTGGATGGATTTAAATATTCGGGAACTCAATTTGGAGAGTTATGCAGTCAGTCTAGGTCTTGCACATTTGCCATCACTGGAATTCCTGGATAAAGTCACAACACGGGAAGAAAAGCGTGAGTCAAAGAACGTCAATCGCAAGTTACAGAAACTCAAAGAGCAGATCCGTCTTGAAAAGGAAAAGAAACGAATGAAACGAACACAAGATGATATGGTCAAGGAAACACGGAATGATGAACCCGATGATGATGAGAATATCCTCGTTGTAAGGGCTCGACATGAATACAAACAATCTGATGATGGTGATGATCAGGCAGACCGTGCTGTGGAAGGTATTCGACAACCGAAGAAAATTCGAATTGAAAGTCGGAAATCGGTCAAATTTGGAGAAGATGGACAGGAAGAAGAAAAGGTTCTGCAACTCCGGAATGAGAACCACGATGATAATGATGATGAAATAGGGTTGGACACGGAAAAACTTGAGCATGACAATATTGCCTACATGGATCAAGTCCGGAAAAGACTTGAACAGACACAACAGTTGGACAAGGATGAAGAACGTGCACGCATCCGTGCGAAGCATCAGAAACGTCGTCTCAAGGAAAAATCCCAACTGGATGACGACCGTCCTGCAGGAAGTGCGGCTGTTCTCGCATCTTCCAACAGTCATGACGATGATGACAACGACGACGACGACTCCGTATCCAGTGCTTCTTCCAGTTCATCTTCTTCATCACCTAGCTCCAGTGACGGAGAGATGGGTCTCAAAGCTCAAGAGGATATCGCATTGACGTTGATTCGAGGCACATCATAAGCGAAAGAAAAATGGGTTGATTCGTGATTTATATCCGCTTAGCTATCGTAATGTATGCTCCTTCACTGTCAGTCTATCTTGCATATCCACAAATGTAGATAGTTCAATATTCCGTTGCTTCCCTCCAGTGGCAGAAAAGAAATCTCTATTTCGGGTACCGAGGGAGGAATCGTCGTGGGAAGGGAAGCACCACTCTAGACCATTGTGTACCAGACCCATGGCAATCGCTAAATGAGGTGATAACACATGACCGACTCGTCTCTTTATCTTGACTGTTGATTCTTGGATCCGATGACTGACTTTCCTTGCCACATGTAAGCTCGTCCGTTTCGCAAACTTTACGAGAGCTAAAGGAATACTCTTCGATTTCAATGATGTCGTCATGGTCCATTCACGACCCTTCGCAGACTGAAACGACAGTAAATCGTAAGCTGATACCATTATCACAGACGACGATTGATTCCTCCTCGTCGGATCATTCGATGTACTTAAACCTTCCAACGTTTGGCCCGACGTATCGTCCCATGATATGAGCTGTCCAGGCAAAATCAACCTGCCCCCTTCCACCTGTGTATCTGACACCCAGTCGTAGCTGGCATGAATACCAGAGGGTCTTGACTGAAGTTTGTCCAAGGTAGTATCTACTAACTTATTCGTCCATTGACCACCCTCTTGAGCAGCTACGTAGGCATAGTACTGGATAGTGTTCCACCAACCGGAGGGTGAATCTGAAGGAATGTCCTCAGAAATCAGTATGAAATCTTCTTCGGCCGTACCTTCTTCTTCGAAAGCTTCTTCCTTTACATCAGGATAATCAGCCGGAGTAGAAAGATCATTCGTGGCTATCATGACAAAGTCCAACGAAGAATCTTGCATCACGGTAACAAGTTTGTCCTCCTCCGACGTCTCCAAGGACGGGGATGTTTCATCTACCGATTCGTGGATGCTCATGTCTTGCAAATGGACATCGGTCAGATCTTCATCGAATGAATAAATGATGGCATCGAACGACATTGTCATGGAATGGTCGTTTCGCTTACAACTTGGTGATCTCGTAAATGTTTTGGATATGCCAGATTCCACCGACGCAGGAATACGGTAGGTAGATTGATTTTTGGCGGCGTGGGAAACCTACACCGAAAAATCTGGTTGTCATCACGGTCAAGTCGAGATGGCAGTAGGGGACGGTCCGGCGATTGATTCCCGGAACCTCGCATGAGTCGTGCGAACTAGGGACTGACTGCGGCTAACGGATGAAGTACATATGCATGGAACTACGTATTCAACATTTATGATACGAATTTATTTATTTTCTCTCTATCGTTCAAACTTCACTACTTTTGATTCATCGGTTCTTCTTCACTACTTTCCACCCCATAGATCAACACGATTTAGGCTTGACGTGGCCATACAATTCTTCTTCACATAACATTGGCTACCGCGATTGCAGCCTTTTCAGTCAGTTAGTCTTGTTTTTCTTCAGGTGCGGTTGCATCGACCACTTCAACAGACGGCATCTCATCAACTGGATCTGCGGAAGGTGTGACAGCATCGACCACTTCAACAGCCGGTGTTTCTTCAACTGGATCTGCGGACGGTACGGCTTCATCGACCACTTCCACAACCGGCGTTTCTTCAACTGGATCTGCGGAAGATTCGGCTTCATCGACCACTTCAACAGCCGGCGTTTCTTCAGCTGGATCTGCGGTAGATACTGCTTCGACCACTTCACTAGGCGGCGTCTCATCCACTGCATCTACGGATGGCGTAGTCGCCGTATCGACTGGATCGACGGGTGTAGTCTCATCAACTGGATCTGCAGGACTTGCAGGCGTCTCATCAACTGAATCTGCAGGACTTGTAGGCGTCTCATCAACTGAATCTGCAGGACTTGTAGGCGTCTCATCAACTGGATCTGCAGGACTTGTAGGTGTCTCATCAACTGGATCTGCAGGACTTGTAGGCGTCTCATCAACTGGATCTGCAGGACTTGTAGGCGTCTCATCAACTGGATCTGCAGGGCTTGCAGGCATCTCATCAACTGGATCTGTGGAAGTTATCGTCGCCTCCTCGACTGACGGCGTCTCGTCAACCGGGTCTGTGGACGCTGTCGTTGTTGAAGCAACCGGATCTATAGATGGTGTCTCATCGACCGGATCTTCGGCTGTCGTTGCCTCCTCGACCGCATCGACTGACGGTGTTTCACCAACTGGATCCGCAGGCGTTGTCGTCGTCGCCTCAACGTGATCAACAGATGGCGTCTCGTCGACAGGATCTACAGATGCTGAGGTCGCCTCAACGGATCGTGTCTCCTCAACTGAGTCCGCAGAAGCTGTGGCTACATCCACCGCGTCAGGAGATGTTGACTCATTAACTGGATCTGCGGAAGTTGCTGTTGCTTCGACCACTTCAACAGACGGCGTTTCATCAACTGGATCTGCGGAAGGTACGGCGACATCGACCACTTCAACGGAGGGTGTTTCTTCAACTGGGTCTGCGGAAGGTACGGCTTCATCGACCACTTCAACAGACGGAGCTCCTTCAACTGGATCGGCTGACGTTGCGATTGCCTCGACCGCTGGTTCTGGAGACGGCGTCTCTTCCGCTGGATCTGCCGAAGCGGCCGTCGTCGCATCGACTGGTTCAGGAGACGGCGTCTCTTCCACTGGATCTACAGAAGCAGTCATGGTTGCATCGACTGGTTCAGGAGACGGCGTCTCTTCCACTGGATCTACAGAAGCGGTCGTGGTTGCATCGACTGGTTCAGGAGACGGCGTCTCTTCAACAGGATCTCCGGAAGCGGTCGTCGTCGCATCGACTGGTTCAGGAGACGGTGTCTCATCAACTGGATCAATGGCCATCTCATCGACTGAAATAATAGACCGCATCTCATCGATTGAATCAATCGATTGCATCTCATCGACGAGATCGATCGCATCGAGTACGACTGCGGGTGATGCAGTCTCATTGGCTGCATCTGCTGCTGAGGGTGTCTCATCGACTGGATCTACTGGTATTCGCGTCGCAATTATGGGTGGATCAGAAGACGTATCTGACAACTGTTTCGAAAGATTTTCAATAAGGGCATCCTTCCGACGAAGTTCCTCACGAAGAATCACAATTTCTTGTTCCTTCTCCGTCAGCGCAATGGTCAGTCGATCAATCGTCTCCTTCGTCGTCGTATCATCTGCCATTTTGATATCGTTTGTCGTCTCTGTTGCTGCTGTTACCAATTCACCTTCTAGATTATCAA
>Ga0194115_10008092_pt1 | contig 10263 bp, 10 predicted proteins | sample TA2MahsurfametaG_3_FD_148656 | JGI IMG/M metagenome (GOLD analysis project Ga0194115, IMG submission 148656) | Freshwater microbial communities from Lake Tanganyika, Tanzania - TA2015002 Mahale S4 surface | ecosystem: Environmental > Aquatic > Freshwater > Lake | place: Tanzania: Lake... | reverse complement strand
TCGATTTGCAGGCGTGGACACCACATTGGGCCCGGAGATGAAATCAACCGGTGAAGTTATGGGCCTGGCAAAAGATTTCGCATCGGCTTTCGCGAAGGCCCAGGCCGGGGTTAACGGTGAAGGGTTGCCAAGTAAGGGGGCGGCTTTGGTTTCTCTAGCAGACAAAGACAAAGCGGCTGGCGTGGCAGAAGTTAAGAGACTTAAAAGTCTGGGTTTTGAAGTTTTCTGCACGGTGGGCACAGCTGATTTCATGGCGAAGAACGATCTCGACGTGCAAATCGTTTCGAAGTTTCGAGAGAAAGACCCCAAGCATGTTTCGTCGGTCGATGTCATCGAGCAAGGCCTTGTTGATCTGGTCATCAACACCCCTATGGGGCAGAAGGCCCGAGGTGATGGGTATGAGATTCGCTCAGCTGCGTCTTCGAGAGGTGTCGCCTACGTAACCACCCTTCGAGGGTTTCAAGCGGCAGTTTCGGGCATAGCTGCTCAGGCCGAGGGGCCTTTACCCGTCCGCTCTATTCAGGCTCACATCGCTGAGGTCGGGCTGTTGAGTTCGGGCTCAAGGTGATTTCGTGAACACCCCAAGTGCCTCGTTGGGCAAGAACCGGATCCATCAAATTGACGCTGAAGTGCTTGCCACTCGCAGGGCCGGTGCTTACACCGTGCTCACGCTGTCAGCCAACCAAATTGCCGCGGCTGCAAAGCCTGGCCAGTTCGTCACCTGTTCTGTGGGTGAAGTGGGCACCGGGCTGATTCTTCGTCGTGCATTCAGCATTCACGATGTCACATCAACGGGCGGACAAGGCGGGACTATCGATGTGGTGGTGGCACCGCACGGCGGTGGTACGCAGTGGCTGGCCCAGCGAAGGCGCTATGACAAAGTGAACGTTTCAGGCCCCCTCGGTCAGGGGTTCAAGGTTCCGCGTGAGCCCGTCTCGTGCGTTTTGGTTGGCGGCGGATACGGCTCGGCACCATTGTTCTTTTTGGCAAAAGTATTAGCAGCGCGAGGCTGTCGAATAGAAATGATTCTCGGCGGTGCCACCGCTGACAAAGTTTTTGGAATATTGGAATCAAGACGTGCTGCTAATTCGACGACGCTAGTCACCGAAGATGGCACGTTAGGTGTGACCGGGCGAGTCACCGATGTGTTAGTAGATTCAATCAATCGTTTCGACGCCAAAGCAATTTACGCGTGTGGCCCGATGGGCATGCTGGCAGCAATATCTGAACTTGCCGTTGATGCAGAGGTTGCGTGCCAGGTGGCCGTTGAAGAGGCCATGGCTTGCGGTTTCGGTGTTTGCATGACTTGCGTGTTGCCGATTAAGGGTGATGACGAAGTGCCGCGATTAGTACGAGCGTGTGTGGCGGGCCCGGTCTTTGCCTGTGAGCAAGTTGCGTGGCACTTATGAAGGCGGCTCAATCATGAAAGTAAACATGGCGGTTGACCTCGGGGGCTTGGTCTTGACCAACCCGGTGCTTACTGCGTCTGGGTGTGCCGCGTCGGGGCGAGAACTTGATCGAATCTTTGACATCACGACGTTGGGCGCGATGATCACGAAAAGCATCATGTTAGAGCCCCGACAAGGTCGCCCAACACCACGAATGGCTGAAACCCCTTCTGGAATGCTCAACAGCATTGGTTTGCAAGGCCCGGGAATTGATCGATTCATAAACGAAGATCTAGTTTGGTTGGCTGAGAGAGGCGTTCCGACGATTGCCTCGATTGCAGGCACCCACGTCCACGAGTACGCCGAACTAACGAGACGTCTGCGATCTGCGCCAGGGGTCGTGGCTTTGGAAGTAAATATCAGTTGCCCTAATCACGACGACAGAGACCATGTATTCGCGTGCTACCCAGAACCGGCAGCGAAAGTCATTGAAGCTGTTCGTAGAAGCGCCCCTTTTGATTTGCCTATATTTGCCAAACTGTCACCAGATGTAACTGACATCGTCGAAATTGCCCATGCGGTCGTTGACGCAGGTGCCGACGGGCTGACGCTCATCAATACCGTTTTAGGTCTTGCAATCGACCCAAAGACGCTTCGCCCAGTTTTATCTGCCGTGACTGGCGGTTTGTCTGGCCCCGCGATAAGACCTATTGCGCTTCGATGTATTCATCAAGTTCGGGCTGCGTTGCCCAAGATCCCGATAATCGGGGTTGGCGGGGTCACCAGCGGCCAAGACGCTCTCACGTTTTTGGCTGCGGGGGCCAACGCGATAAGTGTTGGAACTTGGGTGTTTTCTGACCCAAACGCCCCTGCGCGCGTGAGCCAAGAGCTGGCGCAAGAGCTAAAGGCGCGCGGTGTTTCTGACGTAAATGAGGTCGTGAACCTAGCTCACGCTGAGTACCCGCTGGAGTCTGATGCGGTTGTATCGCTGAACGAGTAGGCATGGCAGATTCGCAACTAGTGCGAATGCGAGGTTGACCCCGTCCGCCCATAAGGGGTTATAAAGCAAAGTCACGGGAAACGCGCCCATCATCGCAAGGTGTGCGTATTCAGCTCGCCTGGTCTCGATCACGAATCTGCTCATCACGTTCTTTTCACCTTGTGATACCGAACGCTTGGCAAAACCACCCGGGAACACCGCACCTAGCTCAGGCAGTCGGTCTTTCCACCGATGAATCCTTAACGTATGAGAATAGAAACGACCATTCGACTCAAAACGTTTGGTGCGTGTAAGCCATGTGTCGTGGTCTAGCCATCGCGTCGGGATCTTGTGTGCTAGGTAGCCACAAATTGTGATCCACCCGACCCAAATGACGACATTGAGAAGACCGATTGCCCACCCGGGCAAAATGATTGGTGGCAGACTCATGTTTTGGTACTCACTGTGCGACCCTTCCACTTTATGTCGCCTTTGGCCGCGCGAATCACCGACCACCCAAACACACCGATGAAAGTGATTACCCCAAGGGGCATGAATGCTGCTGAAATACCAAAATTCCCCAGCGGTTTTAGCATCACGCAAATCTGTATGGCATAGCCAACGTAGAGAATTACCGCGGCAACCAACACGCTTGTTGTCGGTGCCACACCAGTAAGTGCCCATTTAGCAAGTGCGTAAGGCAACTCCCACGAGGCAACCATTACCCCTGAAAACCAGAAGATGACACCTAGTGACCAAAGCCAATTACTACTAAGCAACGCCGGTGCAAGGTTCTTGGTAAAGCCTTCAAACATCTGGCCTATGCCTTCGGGGTACATGCGAAACTCCACCTGATTGCGACCTGCAAAGGTCTTGACATCTAGCCCCGCGGCTTCATATGCGCGCCCAAGCTCGACATCTTCAATTATCGAATTACTTACTAATTTGTGACCACCGACGGCAAAGTAGTCACTTGACTTGGTTGCGAGTACCGGGCCAAATGCCAACGAGGCCTTGCGCCCGAGGCGAGCGCCCATCGCGCCAAGTAAGTTAAACGTGGCTGCGAATCGCTCTGACCATTTGAACATGCGATGAAAAGGCTGGACGCTAATTAGCCCATTTGCCATCTCTACTTGTGATGCCAATCGAGCGATCAATGTTTTACTAGGCAAGGTGTCAGCGTCAAGAAAAACCAATAATCCATAAGGGTTTTGATTAGCCCCCTGCCAGCAAGCCCAGTTTTTGCCAGTCCACCCGATAGGGAGATCTTTACTTGCGAGCACGATCGCCCCGTTAGCGCGTGCAACTTCAGCCGTCTTGTCGGTTGAATGATCATCGACAACTGTGACCGTGCACGGGTAAGTCTGATTACTTAGGCGGGGGAGTAGATTTTTTAAGTTTGCTTCTTCATTTCGCGCCGGTACGACTATGTTGACGCGGGCACGTGGGGTGTCGGTGTCAACGGGCTCGGGTAGGGGCCTCGCAATTGGCCTCATGCCCCAGCCGAGTAGCCATCGAAAAAGCAGCGTCCACGAGTAGAAATCCACCAAGGGCGATTTTGGTGGGCATCGGCTGGCCCCTAGCATGGGCGCACTTGGCCGGGGAGGCCCCGGCCCATGCGAGAGAGGCATTAAATGTCTGAGGTAGTCGAGTTCACGTTGCGCGTAAAGCCAGGCCACTACGACCAAGTTGTGGAGCTCTACTCAGACTTTGCCCATGACTACATGGCGATTAACCCCACTTTGAAGACGGTTTTGATCGTGGGCGACGCAGGCGCGGGCACGGTTCGGGGCATCGGTGTCTATGACACGGCTGCCGACGCTGCCGCAGTCAATAGCGACGCGATCTTCGCCAATTTCAATGACGCAGTGGCACCTTTGATTACCGGCTCGCCCGAGCGGGTGTTGCTCGACTTGCTTCACGCCTGGTCTAGGTAGCCGCACAGGGGGCGCCTAGGGGGCGCCTAGCTCTTAAAAATCGGGGGTTTTTGGGCCCTACGGGGCGTGTCGGGTGGTTGATTCGAACATATGTTCGGATACCTTTTACCCAAGGGGTCGTTTTCCCCAACGAACCCCTAGGGGCGTGCCGAGCTGGCGGAATTGTCAGACCTGCTCCATAGCGTCACCGGCACCTACCTAAAACATCCGACGGGTACCTAACGAAGGGCTGAGCATGGCAAAGACAGATAGTTTGGCGAAGGTGACTCAACTACCGAGGGCTCTCTCACCTGAGCGTGAGCGCGCACTTGATACCGCTCTATCGCAGATCGAGCGCCAGTTTGGCGCTGGGTCGGTAATGCGTCTAGGTCTTGAAGACCTGCCGCCAATGGCGGTAATACCCACCGGCTCTATCGCCCTTGACGTGGCGTTAGGCATTGGCGGTTTGCCCCGAGGTCGAGTTGTCGAGATCTTCGGCCCTGAATCATCTGGCAAAACCACGGTCGCATTGCACGCGATTGCAAGTGCTCAAGCTCTGGGCGGTATCGCCGCTTTCATCGACGCTGAGCACGCACTCGACCCTGAATACGCCAAGAAGCTAGGGGTCGACATAGATGCCTTGCTAGTTAGCCAACCTGATACCGGCGAGCAAGCACTCGAGATCGCAGACATGTTGGTGCGCTCTGGCGCGCTTGACTTGATTGTCATCGATTCAGTGGCGGCATTAGTGCCTCGAGCCGAAATCGAAGGCGAGATGGGTGACAGCCACGTCGGTTTGCAGGCTCGTTTGATGAGTCAAGCTCTACGCAAGATGACAGGGGCTCTAGCCGGCTCGAACACCACCGCGATCTTCATCAACCAGTTGCGAGAAAAGATTGGCGTGATGTTCGGTTCGCCCGAAACCACTACGGGTGGGCGTGCTTTGAAGTTCTATTCATCGGTTCGACTTGATGTACGCCGAATCGAAACCCTCAAAGAAGGCACCGAAGCCGTGGGTAATCGAACCCGCGTCAAGGTAGTCAAAAATAAGGTGGCACCGCCCTTCAAGCAAGCAGAGTTCGACATCGTTTACGGTGAGGGCATCTCGCGCGAGGGCAGTCTTATTGACCTCGGTGTCGAGCACGGCATCGTGCGCAAGTCAGGTGCTTGGTTCACTTACGAAAGTGACCAGCTTGGCCAGGGCAAAGAAAATGCTCGTGCCTTCTTGCGCGACAACGCCGATATTGCCTTGGCGATTGAAAACCAGATTAAGGTGAAGCTTGGCGTGCCAGGTGCAGTACCTGAAGCAGTACCTGCGCTAAAAGCTGAGCCGAAAGCCGAGTCAGAAACCGGGCCGAAAGTAGAAGAGGAAATCTCAGTTGCCAAGAGCGGCTAACAAAGCGCGATCTAGCTTGGCAGCAAGAAGTCATTTGAAGTTGGTAGGTGAGGGCGAGCAGTCGCCCTCACCATCAGCACCAGATATTGACAGTGATGTTGACGCTGCGCGTGAAATCGCCCTTAAGCGTTTAACTTACGCGCCCAAGACCAAAAGAGTTCTCACCCGTGACCTGGTGAAGCGAGGCGTATCTTCCCAAGTCGCTGAACAGGTAGTTGATCGAATGGCTGAAGTTGGGCTGATAGACGATGCCGCTTTCGCGCAGGCCTGGGTTAGCACACGGCATTCGGGTCGTGGCTTGGCCAGGCGCGCACTGCGCTCAGAGTTGAGGTTGCAAGGTGTCGCTGACGAGGTGGCAAGTGAGGCGGTCGAGGTTCTAAGCACCGAAGACGAATTCGCTAGGGCTCGCCAATTGGTGCTGAGGCGAATTCGGGCAACGGGTTCATTGGGTGATGAAAAGCAGATTCGTCGACTCTCTGGCATGTTGCAGCGAAAGGGCTACAGCTTGGGGCTGATTTCAGCGGTCTTGCGTGACGTGGCGGCCAACCCCACCTAGGGGGGCACCTTTTTCGACCGAGCCGTGGTCACAATGCATTCGTTGTGTGAGCTTGCTTGCTCACTTCTAGCCTGTGCCTTGTGAAGGGGCAAAAGACCTACTCGGTCGTCACGTTTGGGTGTCAGATGAATGCCCATGACTCAGAGCGAATTGCTGGGCTCTTAGAGGGCATGGGTTTCAAGAAAGCCCCCACATATGAACCCAAGCTCGGTGAGCCGGGGTTAACGCCAGCAGATGTCGTCGTCTTGAATACGTGCGCAGTAAGAGAACACGCCGACACTCGTCTCTACGGAACCTTAGGCCACTTAGCGGGCCTAAAGAAGAAACGCCCGGGCATGCAGATAGCCGTTGGTGGGTGCCTGGCCCAGAAAGATCGAGCCGAGATCTTGAACCGTGCCCCTTGGGTTGATGTTGTGTTTGGAACGCACAATGTTGGTTCACTGCCAGTCTTGTTGGGTCGAGCGGCCCTTTCGAATCAAGCGCAAATCGAGATCATGGAATCACTTCAGGCATTCCCGTCAGAGCTACCCGTGCGTCGAGCGGCCGAACACTCAGCGTGGGTGTCGATTAGCGTTGGTTGTAATAACACCTGCAGTTTTTGCATTGTTCCAAGCCTTCGAGGCAAAGAGCGTGACAGAAAGCCAAGTGAGATTCTCGAAGAGATATCCGCCTTGGTGGCAGACGGGGTAGTAGAAGTCACGTTGCTAGGTCAAAACGTAAATTCCTATGGGGTTGAGTTTGGCGACAAGCAGGCTTTCTCGAAACTGTTAATTCAATGTGGCAAAATCGAGGGCTTAAGGCGCTTGCGCTTCACGAGCCCGCATCCGAAGGACTTCACCGACGATGTCATCGAAGCCATGGCCAAGTCTCATGTCGTGATGCCCCACCTTCATATGCCGTTGCAGTCAGGAAGTAATGCCATATTGCAGTCGATGCGGCGTTCTTATCGACGAGAGAAGTACCTAAGCATTCTTGAAAGAGTTCGTGCGGCCATACCGGGGGTGGCAATTTCTACCGACATAATCGTCGGCTTTCCAGGTGAGACTGAAGAGAACTTCCAAGAAACCTTAGATCTCGTCAGAGCAGCCCGATTCTCTACGGCTTACACATTTAAGTATTCAAAGCGCCCAGGAACTGCAGCAGTTTCGCTAGAGGGGCACTTAAGCCCCGAGGTCGTGGCTGAGCGCTATCAGCGATTAGTGGCTCTAGTTGATGATTTCAGTCTTCAAGAAAATAGAAAGCAGATCGGTGAAACCGTTGAGGTGATGGTGGGGTCAAAGAGTGGTAGCAAAGACGGTGGCCGTGCTCGTCTTAGTGGCAGGGCACGTGACAATCGACTTGTGCACTTTTCGGCCAATGGGCTTGAAGGCGACATAGAACCGGGTGATTTGGTAAGAGTCGCAGTATCTGAGTGTTCCCCCTTCTTCTTAATTGCTGACGGTGCTATCACTTCGCACGTTAAGACTCGAACGCGATTTAAGGCAGGTCTTAACGAAATCGATCGCAGCCAAAACTTGGCTGTAAACCTTGGGATCCCGGTGTTCGTTGGCTCCTGAAGTTCTGGCAGTAGTTGGCCCCACGGCTATGGGCAAGTCGGCCCTCGGTGTGGCTTTGGCCCTTGAACTAGATGGTGAAGTCGTAAACGCAGACGCCATGGCCCTTTACCGCGGCATGGACATCGGCACTGGCAAACCGACGCCTAGGCAGCGGAGCATGGTTGCCCACCACTTGCTAGATGAACTAAAGATTACTGACGAGGCCAGTGTTGCGGTTTATCAACGCAGGGCGCGAGAGGTCGTCGCAGAGATTCGGTCGCGAGGTCGCGTGCCGATTTTGGTCGGTGGCTCTGGGCTGTATGTGAAAGCTGTGCTCGAGCCGTTGGAGTTTCCTGGCACTGATCGCGAGCTGCGTCAAGCTTTAGAAGACGACCTAGCCCAAGTTGGTTCGGCCAAGATGCACGAACGGCTAAGTGAAGTTGACCCGCTGGCCGCAAGTGTGATTGACCCTCAAAACGGACGGCGGATCGTTCGCGCGCTAGAGGTCGTCCAACTCACGGGTAATCCGTTTAACGCGCAACTATCTCGCGAGAAAAGTGTCTATGTTGATGTTCGAGTGGGTCTAAGAACTAGTCGGGCTGACTTAGATGATCGAGTAGCAACCCGTGTCGTCGAAATGATGAAGGCGGGGTTTCTTGATGAGGTTTCTCGCCTTCGCGCAGAAGGTTTGGCTGATACCAGAACGGCAGCTCAAGCCTTGGGCTATCAGCAACTACTTCGACACCTTGCCGGCGATTACGACTTACCGATAGCTGTAGCCGAGACAGTCAGCGCCACAAAGAAATTTGCCAGGCGTCAGGAATCTTGGTTTGGGCGTGATCGCCAAATTGTTTGGCTTGATGCCAACGAACCTTTAGAAGTGCTCGTGGGCCGCGTTTTGAAACTATGGGCAGGTTGAGCAAAGTCAAGTTTGCGACCGGTCACGGCACAGGCAACGATTTCGTACTAATCGCCGATCACACCGGTGATTTTCAATTGACACCTCGCTTGGCAAAGACACTTTGTGATCGAAACGGCGAGTTTGGTGCTGACGGGGTGCTGGTATTACGCAGACCAACTGACGACGAGCGAAAACAAGGTGTTGATCTCGTCATGGCTTACAGAAATGCTGATGGCTCAGCTGCTGAAATGTGTGGAAATGGCATTCGTGTCTTAGTTCGATACGCCATCGAAATTGGTTGGGCTAAGGGGAATTCGTGGCAAGTACTTACCCCCGCAGGCAACGTGCGAGTCGACGCCGTTGGCCAAGACCGCTTTGAAGTTCAGATGGGTAGGGCCGAGCTTGGTGAAACAGTAAACGTCGAAGCGTTAGGTGAGAATCTTGAGGCAACTAAAGTCACCGCACCCAACCCACACGCGGTAGCCCTCGTCCAAGATTGTTCAAAGTTCGAACAGGTCGATTCACCACCGAAATTAGGGCCTAGTGATGTTTTTCCGGCAGGTGCCAACGTCGAATTCGTCGAAGTAACCGGGCCTCGCAGTGCCCGGATGGTGATCTACGAAAGAGGCTCGGGTCTTACGCAATCTTGTGGAACCGGGGCTTGTGCCGTCGGCGCTTTTTTAGCTAGGGACTTAAGTGTTACTGAAAGGCCCGCGACGTTTCAGGTTTCGGTGCCCGGTGGTGAGCTTGAAGTAAGAGTCGAAGCCGATGGAAATCTGGCACTGATCGGGCCGGCTGTGCTTACCAGTCAAGGTGAATTTGAGCCTGATTGGGTGATTGCTAACTCTTGACGATTGTCTCTGATTTCGAGAAAGAATCTCGAAGTTCGCTGCGGCGAGTGCCGGGGCTTTCGACCGAATTAGAAGACGTCAAAGAGGTCGAGTACCGAGAAGTCCGGTTGGAGCGAGTGGTCTTGGTGGGGGTGTGGACTTCGTCGGGCCTTGAAGCAGCAGAGGCCTCTATGGCAGAACTTGCGCGTTTGGCATCGACCGCAGGCTCTGTGGTGGCGGACGCCTTCATTCAACGTCGCGATAAGCCTGATCCTGCCACTTACATTGGCTCAGGCAAGGCGCAAGCGATCGCAGAGGTCGTGCGAAAAACCAAAGCAGACACGGTGATTTGCGACGGGGAGCTCACCCTCGGCCAATTGCGAAACCTAGAAGACATTGTCAAGGTGCGAGTAGTTGACCGCACTTGGTTGATTCTGGACATCTTTGCTCAGCACGCCAAAAGCCGCGAAGGCAAGGCGCAAGTATCGCTGGCTCAACTTGAATATTTGTTGCCGCGTTTGCGAGGTTGGGGCGAGACCTTGAGCAGACAGGCAGGTCGCATTGGCACTAGAGGCCCGGGTGAGACGAAGCTAGAAAGTGATAGAAGGCGTGTGCGTGATCAGATGGTGCGACTTCGAAAACAGCTAAAGCAGATGTCCAAAGCACGTGAGACTCAAAAACGCAGCCGTCACCGCAAGCAGACACCTTCGGTAGCCATCGTCGGTTACACCAACGCGGGCAAGTCGTCTTTGCTTAACGCTC
>Ga0194115_10008089_pt1 | contig 10266 bp, 10 predicted proteins | sample TA2MahsurfametaG_3_FD_148656 | JGI IMG/M metagenome (GOLD analysis project Ga0194115, IMG submission 148656) | Freshwater microbial communities from Lake Tanganyika, Tanzania - TA2015002 Mahale S4 surface | ecosystem: Environmental > Aquatic > Freshwater > Lake | place: Tanzania: Lake... | reverse complement strand
TCACGAGGCCTTTACCGCTATGCGTGCTCGCGGTGCGAAAGTCACTGATATCGCAGTCCTAGTAGTAGCTGCTGATGACGGTGTTATGCCGCAAACAATTGAGGCGCTAAATCACGCCCAGGCCGCAAGCGTTCCAGTCGTTGTTGCGGTAAATAAGGTTGATAAAGAAGGGGCAAACCCTGCCAAAGTCCGTCAACAACTCACCGAATATAACCTCATCGCCGAGGAGTATGGCGGCGATACTTTGTTCGTTGATGTTTCCGCTATTAGCGGTAAAGGCATCGGAGAGCTGATTGATGCAATCCTTCTCACCGCTGATGCCGCTATTGATCTTCGCGCAATTCATGAAGATGATGCTCGTGGCGTAGCAATCGAAGCACACCTAGATCGCGGTCGCGGACCTGTTGCCACAGTCCTTGTACAACGTGGAACTCTGAAAATGGGTGACTCGATTGTTGCCGGATCTGCATTCGGACGCGTACGTGCGATGATGGATGAATTCGGCCATGAAATCAAAGAAGCCGGTCCATCCCGCCCAGTCCAAGTACTTGGATTCACATCTGTTCCTAGCGCCGGTGATGGCTTCATAGTTGCGCCGGAAGATAGAACAGCGCGGCAAATCGCTGAGAAGCGTCAAGCCGGTGAGCGTCATGCCGCCCTTGCCAAGGCGAGAAAGAAAGTTTCGCTGGAAGACTTCTTGGAGAAGAGCAAGGTCACAACTTTGAATCTTATTTTGAAGGGCGATGTGAGCGGTTCGGTAGAAGCCCTTGAAGATGCGCTAGTCCAACTTGATGTCGGAAGTGAAGTTGATCTACGCGTTATTCACCGTGGCGTTGGCGCAATCACAAAGAGCGATATTACTCTTGCATCCGCATCTGGCGCAGTCGTTGTCGGCTTTAACGTAAAACCGGAACCACAGACCGCAACCTTTGCTGATGAAGAAGGAGTTGAAGTTCGCTTCTACTCAGTTATCTACAAGGCCATCGAAGAGATCGAAGCGGCCCTCAAAGGACTTCTCAAGCCTGAGTACGAAGAGGCAACTATTGGATCTGCCGAAGTTCGGGAAATCTTTAAGTCGAGTAAGTTCGGAACAATCTCCGGATCGCTCGTCTTATCTGGAGTTATCCGTAGGAATGCAAAAGCCCGAGTTCTTCGCGATGGCGTCGTAATCGGGGATAACCTAACTATCGAATCACTCCGTCGCTTCAAAGATGATGCAACTGAGGTCCGCGAAGGATTCGAGTGCGGTATCGGACTTGGCTCTTACAAAGATATCCAAGTTGGAGATGTCGTTGAAGTCTTCGAGATGCGCGAGAAGAAGCGTGCGTAATGGGGAAATCTCACCGCGTCGCTAAGGTCGCCGATCGAATAAAAGTTGTCGTTGCTCAAGCGCTGGAAAATCGCATAAAAGACCCACGCTTGGGTTTTGTGACGATTACTGATGTTCGAGTCACCGGAGATCTCCAGCAAGCCTCTATCTTCTACACAGTTCTAGGCGATGATGAAGCGCGCGCAAATACTGCAAAAGCGCTTGAGAGCGCCAAAGGAGTTCTAAGGACTGAAGTCGGTAGAGAGCTAGGGACGAGAGTTGTTCCCACACTTACCTTTTTTGTTGATGCACTCTCTGAGACGGCGAAGAATTTTGAGGATCTCCTAGATCAAGTTAAGAAACATGATGAAGAGATTGCTCATCTCCGTGATGTCGCTAAGCCGATCGGCGGGAGTGATCCATATAAGACACCTCGAGCTCGCGAAGCGGAATGAGTAAGCAACACGGCTTTCTAGTAATAGATAAGCCTGCGGGGATGACTAGCCATGATGTCGTTGCCCAACTCCGAAAACGCCTCGGCACAAAACAATTAGGTCATGCTGGAACTTTAGATCCGATGGCTACCGGCGTGTTAATAGTTGGAATGAATAACGCGACAAAATTCCTTCAATACATCGTTACTGGCAAGAAGCGGTACAACGCAATCATCCGTCTTGGAATCTCAACAGTCACAGATGATAAAGAAGGCGAAGTAGTAGCGGTGAGAGATTGGCGAGCTATAAAAGATTCAGATATTGAAAGCGCTATGGATAAGTTTCGTGGAACCATATTGCAAGTTCCTAGCTCGGTATCAGCTAAGAAGATTGCTGGCGAGCGAGCATATGACTTGGTTCGAGAAGGTAAGGAAGTGGAGCTTGCCGCTAAAGAAGTAACAATTCATGAATTGAAAGTTCTCGCTATCCATAGAAATGAACACCTGGATATTGATATCGATGTTGCTTGCTCGGCCGGTACTTACATCCGTTCAATCGCACGTGATTTAGGAGCGGCGCTCGGAGTGGGGGGACACTTGATTGAACTTCGCCGGACTGAAGTTGCACCATTTGAACTCAACGAGGCTGGTGAAATCGGGAGCGCCGAAGTTCTACCGCTTAGAGATGCCATCGCCAAAGTCTTACCAATTCGAGAGCTGGGATTTGATGAGGTAGCCGAACTTAAGTTTGGACGAAGAATAGATAAATCAAATCAAGAAGGCGTTGTTGTTGGGATTGCACCTGATGGCGAGGTTGCTGCCATCCTGGAAAATCGTGAGGGTCGCGCACAGCCGGTAAGTGTTTTCAACTCATGAAAGAATTGCGCCGATGAGTACGAATTTCAAACTGGAGTGGCACGGTGCATCGATAACTGGTGCAACTGTGATCATCGGTATCTTTGATGGAGTTCACAAAGGCCACCAAGCGATAATCAAACGAGCGCTAGACCTCACCAATCCAGTTGTCGCGCTCACTTTCCATCCTCATCCAGCCGCAATCGTCGCAAAAGATAAAGCCCCAACCGAACTACTAACGCTAAATGAACGGGTTCACCAATTATTGGCCCACGGGGTATCCAGCGTTGCCGTTATTGATTTCACCGAAGATTTCTCCAAGTTAACTCCTGATCAATTCATTGAAGATGTTCTAAAGAAGGAGTTAGATGCAAAGGCGCTAGTTATTGGTTCAAATTTCCGCTTTGGTGCAAAGGCAAGCGGCGATGCGCAATATTTAAAGGAGAGAGCCGGCGTTCCTGTCACAGCGCTAGATCTAGAGAGTGAACTTGGAAACTCTGTGTCCTCTACACGAATCCGCGAGGCGATTGTGGGTGGAAACATAGAGATTGCTCGTGAGTTATTGACCAGACCACACCAACTTGTTGGCCCGGTAATTCATGGCGAGAAACGCGGTCGACAGATTGGTTATCCAACTGCGAATGTTCAAGTTGGAGCGAATGCAACTATTCCATCCGATGGCGTGTATGCCGGTTGGCTAACTGTTGGTACCCATCGTTGGCCGGCTGCGATTTCAATTGGAACTAACCCAACATTTGATGGAGTTCGTGGTCGACAAGTCGAAGCATATGCACTTGATGAGAAAGATTTAGATTTGTATGACCAGGCTGCAAAAGTAGAGTTTGGTTGGAGATTGCGCGACACAATCAAATTCGCTGGCCTTGAACCTCTCCTTGCCCAGATGAAAATTGATTGCGATAAAGCGCGGGAATTGACCCGATATCACGCGTAATTCCCACTCAATTTCTCACATTCTGAGCGCGCTGGTAGATTTCACCCCGCAAGCGAGAAATCGTGCGCTCGTGAATAAGACCGAGGGCCCTCGTGAAAGATGTAAAGGAAGTTAGACCATGGCATTAACAGCTGCCGAAAAGAAAGAACTCATTAGCAAGTTTGGCGCCTCTGCATCAGACACAGGAAGCCCTGAGGCTCAGGTAGCGCTACTTTCAAAGCGCATCGAGCAAGTAACTGAGCACCTACAAACAAATAAGAACGATCACCACAACCGTCGTGGTCTGCTTCTTCTCGTAGGTCGCCGTCGCAGAATTCTGCAGTACCTTGCAAAGACCGATATCGCTCGTTATCGCGCGATCATCGACAAGCTCGGCATCCGCCGCTAGTTTGAAATAATTTAATAAATCTCGCCACGGGCCGGATGACTGGTCCTCGGTGGTGGCTTACGGATGATTGCCGTGGGCTTCGATCGAAGATCCATTCTCTGGTGGCCGTGGTGGGAATAGAGAATAGGAGAGACCCATGGAGGGTCAAGACGTTAGTTATGCCGTTGCAAAGATAGATAACGGCAAATTTGGGAAACGAGAGATTCGTTTCGAAACCGGGCGCTTAGCGCGCCAAGCTGCAGGAACTGCAGTTGTTTATCTCGATGATGAAACCATGTTGCTCTCTGCAACAACTGCATCAAAGAACCCGAAGGATCAATTCGATTTCTTCCCACTCACTGTAGATGTGGAAGAGCGTATGTATTCGGTTGGAAGAATCCCAGGCTCATTCTTCCGTCGCGAAGGTCGTCCATCTGAGGATGCAATCCTCACTTGCCGCCTTATCGATCGCCCACTTCGCCCATCCTTTATAAAAGGACTTCGTAACGAAGTACAGATCGTTGTAACTGTTATGGCGTTAAATCCAGATCACATGTATGACGTGATTGCGATCAACGCTGCTTCAATGTCCACCCAACTTGCTGGACTTCCATTCTCTGGACCAATCGGTGGCGTTCGCGTTGCGCTGATTGGTGGCCAATGGGTGGCATTCCCTAACCACAGCGATCTAGAGCGCGCCGTATTCGATATGGTCGTAGCTGGACGAATTGCTGGCGATGATGTCGCGATCATGATGGTGGAAGCTGAAGCAACCACAAAGACAATTTCGCTCGTGGCTGGTGGCGCTGGCGCCCCTACTGAAGAGATCGTTGGAGCGGGCCTTGAAGCCTCAAAGCCGTTCATTCGAATCTTGTGCGAAGCGCAAATGGAGTTAGCGAAAGTTGCTGCAAAACCAACCGCTGAATTCCCAGTCTTCCTTGATTACCAAGAAGATGCCTTCACCGCAGTCGAAAAAGCTGCGAAGGATCGCCTCGCAAAAGCTCTGACTATCTCTGGAAAGCAAGAGCGTGAAACTGAACTTGATGCGATTTCTAAAGATATAAAGGCGAGCCTTGCCGAGCAGTTCGAAGGTCGCGAGAAAGAGATTTCTGCATCACTTCGCTCGCTCACTAAGAAGCTAGTGCGTCAAAGAGTACTTCGCGAGAAGGTTCGTATCGACGGCCGCGGCTTGAAGGACATCCGTCCATTGACCGCTGAAGTCGAAGTGATTCCGCGCGTACATGGTTCTGCGATTTTTGAGCGCGGTGAGACCCAGATCCTTGGCGTCACAACTTTGAACATGCTAAAGATGGAGCAACAGCTCGATACTTTAAATCCAGAAGATCACAAGCGTTACATGCATAACTACAACTTCCCGCCTTACTCAACAGGTGAGACTGGTCGAGTTGGTTCACCTAAGCGCCGCGAAATCGGTCATGGTGCTCTTGCAGAACGTGCTCTTCTCCCAGTTCTTCCAACGCGCGAAGAGTTCCCTTATGCGATTCGCCAAGTTTCAGAAGCGCTTGGCTCAAATGGTTCCACCTCAATGGGATCTGTCTGCGCCTCAACGCTCTCACTTTTGAATGCTGGCGTTCCACTAAAGGCGCCGGTTGCTGGTATCGCCATGGGTCTTATCTCAGATGAGGTAGATGGGAAGACCGAATACGTAGCGCTGACAGACATTCTTGGAGCTGAAGATGCTTTCGGCGATATGGATTTCAAAGTTGCTGGCACAGAGGAATTTGTAACTGCGCTACAGCTTGATACAAAGCTCGATGGAATCCCAGCAAGCGTTCTTGCTGGCGCACTCCTTCAAGCGAAGGAAGCTCGACTAGCGATTCTTAACGTCATGAACGAGGCAATCGATCGCCCAGACGATATGAATCCGCTTGCACCACTCATCATGAGTATCAAGATTCCAGTCGATCAAATCGGCGCAGTCATTGGTCCTAAGGGCAAGGTCATCAACCAGATTCAAGATGAGACTGGCGCGGAGATCACAATCGAAGATGATGGAACTATCTACATCGGCGCCACAAATGGCACCGCCGCAGATGCCGCTAAGGCCCAAATCATCGCGATTGCTGATCCGAAACTCCCAGAAGTTGGCGAGCGCTACAACGGAACCGTTGTGAAACTTGCTGCCTTCGGCGCATTCGTAAATCTTCTACCGGGTAAAGATGGCTTGCTTCATGTCTCACAGATTCGCAAGATGCATGGCGGAAAGCGAATCGAGAACCTTGAAGATGTTATGAAGGTCGGAGATAAAGTCCATGTTGAGATCGGGGAGATCGATCCAAAGGGCAAGCTATCTCTAGTACCTGTACTTGAAGAGACCGCAAGCGAGTAGTTCGAAGTTATGACTCTGCGCAAGACCGTTCATCCGAGCGGCTTGCGCATTGTTACTGAAGAAATCCCGAGCGTTCGAAGCGCCGCTTTTGGAATCTGGGTCAATGTTGGATCTCGTGATGAATCCCCAAAAGTTGCCGGAGCATCGCACTTTCTAGAGCACCTACTCTTTAAGGGCACTAAGACTCGCACTGCCCTAGAAATCTCATCTGCTATCGAAGCAGTCGGTGGTGAGATGAATGCATTCACATCTAAGGAATACACCTGTTTTTATGCTCGAGTAATAGATACAGATCTACCTCTTGCGATTGATGTCATTGCTGACTTGATTACTTCATCGCTGGGTCGCCCAGAAGATGTTGAATCAGAACGCAAAGTAGTTCTGGAAGAAATCTCAATGCGCGATGATGATCCATCTGATTTAGTTCACGACCTATTTTCTGAGACCTTCTTTGGCGACACTCCTGTCGGCCGGCCGATTCTCGGTACGGTTGAATCCATAAATGGGATCTCCCGAAACTCAGTTTTTAATTACTACAAGAAGAAATACTTGCCGCAAGACATTGTCGTGTCGGTGGCGGGGAATATCAAGCACCAGAAAGTCATCGATCAAGTCATTAAGGCAATGTCGAAAGATAAGTTCTTAGGTAGCGAGAAGAACGCGGCCAATATGCGTGCCTCATCTCCAATAAGGAGAAAGGGGGAGAAGGTCGGACTTATTTATCGTAAGACCGAACAAGCGCACTTATTCCTTGGCGTTGATGGAGTAGCTCGTGATGACGAGCGTCGTTTTGCGATGAGTGTTCTATCAGCTGCGCTCGGTGGCGGAATGTCATCAAGACTTTTCCAAGAGGTGCGTGAGAAGCGTGGCCTTGCGTACTCGGTTTATTCTTACGCGCAACAATTCGCCGGTACCGGGATGCTTGGGTTTTATGCTGGTTGCACCCCCCAGAAAGCGACTGAAGTAATAAGAATCATCCGCGAGATTCTCAACGATGTTGCTGTTAATGGCCTGACTCACGAAGAGTTGTTACGCGCCCAAGGCGCCGTTAAGGGAACGCTAGTTCTAAGCCAAGAAGATACAGGCTCTCGCATGAGTCGAATTGGCAAGAGCGAACTAGTCCATGGTGAAGTTCTCGGCTTTGATGAGATTCTGGGGGCGATTTCTTCAATTACATCAAGCGAGATTCGAGAACTCGCTAGCGAGTTCCTCACTAAGAGCCCTACCCTTGCCATAGTTGGTCCATTCAATAAAGAGTCAGTATTCGAGAAGGTGATGGCGTAATGGCTATAAAGGTAGGAGTACTTGGCGCACGTGGCCGTATGGGCCAAGAAGTTTGTCGCGCCATTAAGTCAACTAACGATCTTGAGTTGGTTACCGAGATTGATCTCAATGATTCACTTGAAACCCTTAAGAGCTCAAAAGCCGATGTCATAGTCGACTTCACAACTCCCGACGTAGTCATGGGAAATCTAAAGTTTGCTATCGAGAATGGAATTCATGCAGTTGTTGGCACGACTGGATTTGATGCTACGAGGCTAGATACCCTTAAAAAACTTCTTGCTGCTAATCCAAAAGTTGGGGTATTAATTGCTCCAAACTTTGGACTAGGTGCAGTATTGATGATGCAATTCGCAAAGAGCGCTGCTAAGTACTTTGAATCTGCGGAAATTATTGAACTTCATCACCCTGAAAAGGTCGATGCCCCAAGTGGCACCGCCTCTAGGACCGCCGAGTTGATTAATGAGGCGAGGCGAGAAGCGAATCTAGGCAAGATGCCAGATAAGACCGCAAAGTCCTTAGATGGCGCACGTGGTGCGAAGATCGGCGAAGTCCCAATCCATTCTGTCCGACTCCGTGGCCTAGTCGCACATCAAGAAGTACTTTTTGGCGATAAAGGCGAACTACTCACGATCCGTCATGACTCACTTGATAGATCTGGATTTATGCCAGGCGTGCTTGTTGGCGTTAGAGAAGTGAGTTCAAATCCTGGACTGACTGTAGGTTTGGAACACTATTTGAAACTAGATAAGGAGTAATCATGGCTGAGATAACTATGTATGGAGCTGACTGGTGTGGGGATTGCCGCCGCTCCAAGAGATTTCTTGATTCAAATAGCGTCGCATATAACTACATCGACGTTGAGACTGACACCAGCGCCTCCGATAAGGTGATTGAAATCAACGGCGGCATGCGCTCCATCCCAGTAATCGTCTTTCCAGATGGAACGCACCTCACCGAGCCTTCTGATAACGCGCTTAAGGAGAAGTTAGAAGCTTTGAAGCTTCTCTAAATTCTTCAAACAAAGTTGTATACCAGCGCTGAGCTAAGCGCGGCTGAGATCATCATGATGGGAAAGGAAACTCGCATTTTGAGTGCTATTGCTGCAACCAGTACACCTATTAGGCGATGATCAACGACAACTTCAGAGTCAATCGTTAACGTTTGAACAGCGACTAGAGCACCTAACAGCACAATTGGAATAAAGGTATTCACTCGCTGAATCCGTGGGTTATTTAGGGTTGATTCGGGCAGCGAATACCCCAGAATTTTTAGCAGGTAGCAAATCGCGCTTGCACCTAGAGTGGCGATCCAAAGTTCATTCATTATGACTTCCAGCCAATCACTAGGGCAATAAGTACGGTTGCAATTATCGGAAGTCCAGCGCCAAGAAATGGCGTAAGCGATAGCGCTAATAGAACTGAAAGCAGCGCCGCAATTCGAGTCTTATTGTTTACCAATCTTGGCCAAACTAGTCCTAAGAAAGCGGCTGGGACGGCAGCATCAAGTCCCCAACTCGAAGGATCTCCGATTGAGTTAGCACCGAGTGCGCCGATAAAGGTAAATAGATTCCAAAAGATGAAAACACCGATTCCGGTAGCAAAGAATCCATAGCGCATAGCATCTTCACCACGGCTCTCTTGGGAGAGCGCTACACCAGTTGATTCATCTATCGTTATCTGTGCACCCAGAAATCTTCGAATTCCCGAAAGTTTCAATATCGGCGCCATTCTCATTCCATATAAACCATTTCGGATTCCAAGTAGAGCGCCCGTCGCGATAGCGCTTAAAGGTGTTCCACCGCCGGCCATAACTCCCACTACTGCAAATTGCGATGCGCCAGAAAAGAGAAGTAGTGAGAGCGCACAGGCCTGCAGAACCGAAAAACCGCCGGCTACGGCGGCTGCGCCAAATGCTGCCCCATAGCTTCCCACCGGAATGGCCACGCTTAGTGAGTCGCGTAACACGGTGCGGCGTTCGAATGACACGCAACTATTTTGCCCCATCAATCGTGCGCCAAATACCGCGGCGCAGATAGGGTCGCGCTCGTGAGCGAGAGCCAGAACTATCCCGATATCGTATTTCGAGATGATGTAACGGTAGAACTCGTTAAATCGAGCGCAAATGATGCCGATGTAATCTGGGCAGCGCGCGTCTCAACAGCTGGCGAGCAATCACTTGAAGAGATAAACGAAGATCCGAGTAGGTCGGCTGGATTAATAAATTACCTGGCAAGAGAGCGGCACGGTTCGCCTTTTGAGCACACCTCAATGACTTTCTTCATCAGCGCGCCAATATTTGTCTTTAGAGAATTCATGCGCCACCGAATCGCTTCATATAACGAAGAGAGTGGACGTTATCGAGAATTAAAGCCGGTCTTTTATATCCCTAATAAAGAGCGGAAATTAGTTCAAACTGGAAAAACTGGCCACTACGTATTTGTTGATGGAACGGATGAACAATTCAAAGTTACCGTTGATGCGATGAAAGATACTTACATCCTTGCCTACCAGAATTACAAGAAGATGCTCGATGCGGGCGTTGCTCGCGAAGTGGCGCGTGCGGTACTTCCCGTCGCCCTTTACTCATCAATGTATGTAACGATGAATGCGCGCGCTCTAATGAATTTCCTTTCGCTTCGGACAAGTCGCGAAGGGTCGCACTTCCCAAGTTATCCGCAGCGCGAAATTGAGATGGTCGCAGAGAAGATGGAAGCGCA